>VMHT01163592.1_pt1 | contig 17436 bp, 14 predicted proteins | sample 4693611 | NCBI WGS metagenome assembly VMHT01 (sample SAMN12280063, study PRJNA550983) | marine metagenome | isolation source: seawater sampled from same location over 5 years 0.02-0.2 micron viral filtrate | place: USA: collected off the coast of southern California halfway between the port... ...
CGCGCTTCGACGCGCGACGACGGCGACGAACGACTGACGACGTCCGCGAGCGATCGCGACGATATCGACGCGTGCAGACTATCACAGAATACGCCCGAATCTCATCGTCGGCACGCAACCGACGACGGCGGCGGATATCGATCGACTTCGCGACGTCGAGGGCGTGACGTGCGTGTTCAACACGCAACAGGACAAGGATATGGAGTACTGGAAGGTGGATTTCGCGTCCGTGAAGCGGCAGATCGAGAAACGAGGTATGAAACTGGAGCGATACCCGTTCGTGGACTTTTCGGCGGACTCGTTGCGGGAGGGTTTGCCGGCGGCGGCGGCGGCGCTGGACGCAGCGGCGAGACGCGGGGAGACGGTGTATTTGCACTGCACGGCTGGCATGGGACGGTCACCGGGACTAGCGATCGCGTACATGTACTGGTTTTTAGATGCACACGACAGCCTGGATGGCGCGTACGAGGCGTTGACGTCGATCCGGCCCTGCGGACCTAAGAAGGAGTCAATTCGAGCGGCGACGTGCGACATACTTGCGGCGCACTCGGATGAGTGGCCGATCAAACTTTTGGAACGAGAACTGAACGAATACGAAGGCGCTCGATTGAGCTTTGGGGCTAAACGAATGATTCGTCGGAAGTTGCGGCGATAAAACCCCGGTGGCGTCGCCACCCAGCGGCAGAGCGCGACTCGACCTTGAGCGTCGACGTCATGAAGCGTCGAGCGAACATATTGCGTGTCGGCGCGCTGTGTGCGCTAGTCGCGTGCGTGTCGGATGCACACTTTGTTGCAGCCGAACACGACGACGTTGGTGCACCCAACTTCGGACTGTTCGACTTTGCGTCTCAATTCATCAGCACCGCCTCGAGCGGCGCGGAACAGACGCCACCCATTTTCACTGCGTTTCATTCTTCCGGAGGCAACTGGGACGGGTTTCTCGCGGCTGCTCGCGCCCTCGCGCGTGGTGACACTGGTCAAATGACCGCGTCGTTTATCGACGCCGCGCTGAGGGGTGAGTCGTCGCCGAATTCCACTGGTTTGTGGTTCCGAGATGCAACAGCAAACGCAACGACGATGACGTCCTGGGTTAACAACACCGACGACGAGCTGGAGATGCAAAAACGCATGGCGTTTCGAGATATTTTTAACGACGTTTTGAATTCCACGGCGTCGAGCATGTATAATGTCATCGACAGTCGAGATCCAACTGGTGAAAGCTGGCGCAACAAAATCATAGAGGGGGTCAGAGACGCCGAGACTTACGGCGACATGATCTTCAACGCCAGCACCGAATCCAATCGGCGCGCCGCCATAATGCTCTATGATCGGGTTGCTTCGCAGATGTTTCGGTCTAGAGCCATCTTACGCTCGGCGGCGTCCGGCGACGTCACGGCGGCGAATGAACTGTTTTTTGGCGTCGCCGACGGACCATTCACGAACTCCAACTCGCAATGGACAATTACCTCCGCGACGACGCGCGACGGCGACGTCGAAGTCGAGAGCACAAATGATGATTCCTTGCGAGGTATCAAAGCGTACGTTCTCATCGCCGTGGGCATCGTTTGCGTACTTTCCGCGGCGGCGCTCTTCGCGCGGCGGTCGCGATCGAGCAAACGGCGCTCGCTCGTCGTCGACGCCGAGCCTTCGGCGACCACGGCGAAGCGCGACACGCGTAAGCAAATAGAAACGCTCGACGAACGCGACGAACGCATCGACGCCCTGAAGCATGTATTGTGATCACATTCTATATTTTTTCGCAGCAGTGCGCGCCTCGCGCGCGCGATGGCGTTCGCTTTCAGATCCGATGTCCTCCCCGACGTCGGCTCGGGCGCTCTCGCGGCCGTCGATATCACCGCATTGATCGACGCGTTCGCGGGACTCGACGCCGAGGTCGTGCGCGACGTCGCGAGGCAATGCGAAGGCGTCAAAGATGCAATCGCTTTATTGCGCGGACTGTGTCCAGAACGGCCTCCCGTCGCGCACGACGTCGCGCACGGGCACGCGTTCGGTGACGTTCTCCCCGACGACGTTCGCGATGTGATATTTAAGTCACTGAGCGCGAGGGACGCCGCGGTGCTGGCGTGCACGTGCAAAGAGTTCAGAGCGCTCGTGGCGTCGTGGCGACGCGACGCGCGAAGAATCGCGCCGCCCGCGAATGCGCGCGCGCGAACGACGATTGAGACGTTCGCCTCGGATGTAGTTCGCCTGGGAGGGATGATTCGTGCGTATCCGAACGTTAGCGCTGTGAGCTTTCGAAAGATGGGCGAGACGCTGAAGCCACCGGCGGATAGCGCCGAAGACGACTGGGAACGTTTGTCGAATGTTTTGACCGCCGTCGCGGCAAATAACGCGTCACAGTCGATCGAGTCGATAGACTTCGAGGGATGTGGGGAGTGGTTGAGCGAGTACGGAGTGGTGGCGATCGCGGAGCGGTGTCGAGAGATTTTTCCCGCGTTAACGTCCATCGCGTGGACTCGCGCTCGAGCGCTCAGATCGAGTGGTCTGTCTCGAGCTTTGGCACCTTATGGGGACACCCTTCGCGAACTCAAACTCGTGGGATGTGTGTCTCTGGACGAAGAAGCAATTTACGGCGCCCTGGATGTCGCGCGATGTTTGCGCGTGTTGGATGTGACGGGTTGTTCGGGCGTCAAACGACTCGTCCTCGGCGCACACGTCGCTACGCGACTCGAACGCCTGAAAGCGGTCAACTGTAAGTCAATGACGAATTTTTCAATTCGTCGGACCTCTGATTCGAGCGCGTTGAACGCCGTAAACGTCGCCGACTGCGGCTCGTTGCGAGAGCTGCAAGTGCAATCCGGCTCCGTGGAGACGATAAGCGCGGCGGGATGCAAGGCGCTGGAGACCTTCAACGCGTACGCGCCAAAGTGTGAGACGTTGCTGATGAATAAATGTGCCAGTCTGCGAGCTGTGACGGAAGAGATGAACACCGTTCGTTCGAAGTTACCCGCGGTCAAGACGCTCAAGCTCGATAGTTGTAAAGTGCTGACGTCGAGTGGCTTTGCCGACATCCTTAATATGTGCGGCGGCTCGCTTGTCGAGCTCAGCGCGGAGGGGTGCTTCAGCATCGAGCGTGCATTTATTTCGTCGCCACATCTTGTGCGATGTGCGCTGAGTGGGTGTCCCGCGCTGCAAGTCGCGCGTATCTCTAGCGCAAACTGCCGAGAGTTCGTGGCTCGAGCGTGCAAAACGCTCACGGAGGTGCGATTCGAGTCGGGAACGTACGATCTTGGGACTTTTGACGTGCGAAATTCCGGGACGTTGAAGCGAGTCGTTGGCGTCAGGCGGCATCGTGTTCGAAATTTGGACGTTGACGGGTGTGGGTCGTCGCTCGAGTTCATTTAGGAGTTCAGAGGTCTCGTAGAAGTAGGTAGTTATCCATAGAAGAGTAGAACGAGTTGGCGTCATCAACCGCTCGCTCGCGATCGCACCGCGGCTCGCGATCTTGCGCGTACGTTTGCGTTCGACTTTCCGAGCGACGGACAGCACCCACCGACATCACCACAGCAATCGCCGTAATCAAAGCACGTCGCGTCGCAACAACATGTCGGATTATCGCTCGTTGAATCTGGGTAGATGCAAAGCCCGCACGATTCCGAGCACGTATCGCCTACGCCCCCACACGCCGTCGTCGGTGGTGATGCAGGTGACGGTGACGGCGAGGGTGACGGCGTCGGGAAGTATATCGTCGATGGCGACGGCGACGGCGACGCCGAGAACGACGGTGACGTCGAAAACGACGGCGCCGCCGAGCTCGAGCTGGCTTCGCCGAGCGATGACATCACGGCGTTGTAAATCGTGCGCATCAGAAATATCGTCGTCTGCACGCGAACGAAGCTCTGCACGAGCGAAGCTGCGCCTGGATAAGACGTCGTCAACGCGCCGAGCATGGCGTTGAAGTTCACGGGATTCAACGCGCTCGTCGACCAGGACTCGCCAAATCGCGAGCCGAACCGCGCGCGAGAGTCGCACGCTTCCGCGCAGAACGCGCGCGCGATTCCGCGTCCACCTTGTGCGCACACCTCCGTCGCACACATGGGTGCGATGCACGAATCAAACGTTCGAGCGTCGATCGGCGTGTTCGGCGCGTCTCGCGCGCCGCACGCGAACCCGTCCGACCCTCGGCGCCGCAACGATTCGCACGAGAAAGCCAAAATGCTTTCGTCGCACGCTCCCGCGCTCCGTCCTCGAGGTGACGCATCTCCGGTGTCGATGCACGTGTCCAATCCCAGTGCGGACGCCCGCGCGCGAAAATCATCAACGTTTCCGTTCTTCGGCTCTACGCACCACGCCGCGGCCTCGTTCGCGCGAACGCCGGTGAGGCGAACGACGAACGCCGCCAACACCGCGAGCTCCAGCGCGCGCATCGCCATCAAACCACGAACCACGAACCACGAGCACGACGCTATCGAGCGTGAAACGCGCGAGACGAAACGAACGAACGAGCGAAAGCGCGAAAAGCGCGAGTCGAAGAGTGCGGTCGCCGTCGCGCCCGCGCGCGCGTTTCTCAAAGAATTTTCGTCTCATTACACCGACCTCAACGATCGATCGACCGTCATCCTAGCGCCGCGCCTCGCGCCCCTCGCGCGCCGCGCGCGATCTCGTCTCACCGCGCGGCCGACGCTCGCTCAATCGTAAATGTCCGCGATCCCCAACACGCTCACCGTCAGCTTGATTTGATCGATGAAATCCACCCCCGTCGCGAATTCCGTCAGCATCCCCACCAACAGCCCGAACATCGTCCACCGTCCGTTATTAATCTCATTGCTCGGCGTGAATCCAAACACCTGCGCGTCCTCCACCGCCTGATCGTACTGTTTTTCCTTAAAGTACCGCACCATCATCTTCGCGCGCTCGCGCTGGTGCTCCACCGTCGTCGGTTTCTTCGTCTCCGCGCTCGCCGCGACGGCGTTCGCCGCGCATCGTCGCGCGCCGCGCGTCGAGCGCTTTCCTCCGCGCGCGCTCGAGATCGCGGCGCCGCCCGCGGGCGCGCGCGTGGAGAGCGCGAGCATCGTCGCGCGTCGACGTGTGCGGCGTCGCCGCGTTATCCGCGGTGACGTCACCGCGACGTCGCGCATCGTGATGGTGCTTTCGATACCCAGTATGCGTGGTTTGCGTCGTACTCTGTGTGGTTTCATGCTATGTGCGCGTCGACCGAATGCGAGATTCCACGTGCGCACTGTTTGCGCTGTCCGCGTCGCGCGCGACGCCACGTCGCGGCGCGATGGACGCGCGCGCGCCGCGCGCGAGCCCGCGCGGGTTCGCGTCGCGCGGCGCGGCGTCGACGTCGACGTCGACGCGCGACGACGTCGACGCGCGGCGCGGCGGCGCGCGCGCGACGACGCGCGATGCGGTGGGCGATGACGGATTCGGGCTTCGTCGCGCGCGCGGGAAGCGCGAGAAGCGTCCGGAACGCGCTCGATCGATTCGCCGCGGCGCGCGCGACGACGACGGCGCGCGCGCGCGCGAGCGGCGACGCGGGCGGGACGCGACGCGCGAGCGGCGACGCGCGCGCGAACGCGCCGGGACGCGGGAACGCGCGCGACGGCGCGCGGGCGACGAAGGAAGGGAGCGCGAAAGCGACGGCGACGGCGGCGCGCGCGGAGGAGGGCGGCGGGAGGGATGAGAGTCGAGGGCGAGGCGGTCGAGGGCGAGGCGGGGGACGAGGGCGCGGCGGACGCGGCGGACGGGGCGGACGGGGAGGACGAGGGGGGCGGCAGGGACGCGAGGACGCGCGAACGAAGTCGAGAGGGGGAGGGAAACGATCGAGTAAAGCGCCGCCCGCGGCGGTGGTGACGCACGGGGAAAACGGACGAGCGATCATGACGCGGCAACTCGCGAAGGGCGTCAAGGAGCGACTCGGCGTCGACGGGCAGAACGTACGGAATATTTTACACAAGGCGGCTATGAAAATGCTGTTTAAGCAAAGAATGTCGACGACGATGAACGGACCGGCGCACGATCAGACGTTCATCACGACGGTGAGGACGGTGGTGCCGCACGGGGCGATTCAACCGACGCCCGCGGACGCGACGGCGATGGAGGACGACGCGGTGGAACTCGTCAACACGGGGGTGGCGTTCGGGAAGAAAGAGTCGCAGGCGCTGGCGCTGATAGATTTGTACGAACAGTTCACGCAGTGCGGGATCAATCCCAAAGATCCACCGGACGTGCGTAAGATGCTCATGGAGCGAGCGAAGGAGTCGCAACAGGCGAAGAAGAACCGGGCGCAGATGCTCTTGGAAATGCTGAATTCGACGCGACCGTCCATGGTGACGTCGCAAAAGCAGCGAAATTTCGTCACTGAAGTTAGCATGCTCGTTGATGGTGGGAAGAAGCTCGAGGGAAGTGGGAAAGGTGCGAGTAAAGCATCGAGCGAAGCCGAGGCAATAATCAACGCGGTCCGCGAACCGCTCGCCGCCGTCGTCGGCGAGAGGCGGCTCGAAGAGTTGAATCGAATCATCGACGCCTCGCCTGCGAATCACGTATCAATGATGTCAATGCCCGCGTTACCGGATAAAGGAATCGATATTCTCGTCGAGGCCATGGGTTCGCCCGAGGAACACGACGGTAGAATGTCTGAGCTAGTGGAATTACAAGCGGAGTTTGAGGCCAAGTTTTCGGCGCGACAAGAGTCAAAATGGCGTAAAAGCTCCGATGGACCGTCGAAAGCGGAAGAAATACTCAAGGCTGCGCGCGAGTCGCGTGCGGCGGAACGCGTTGCGGCGGAGAATAGCGAATACGCCGAGGAAGAGGCAAAGCGATTGCGAAGAGCCGTCGAGAACGAGCAAAGCCCTCAAGCAGAGATGAAGAGAATTCGCGATGCGCTGCCCATCAAAGCCATTCGCGAAGATCTCGTGAAAGCGTTGCAAACACATCAAGTGGTCGTCGTGAGCGGAGGCACGGGGAGCGGGAAATCGACCCAGTGTCCGCAGTACATCTTAGAAGACGCCATCCAACAAGGCGAAGGGCCGAACACGCGCATTATCGTCACCCAACCACGACGTATCGCCGCGATATCTGTCGCTGAGCGCGTCGCGGCGGAGCGCGACGAACCGATTGGGAACTCGGTGGGTTTCGCCGTGCGATTACACGGTAATTCACCGCGCGACGCGGCGAACATTGAATTCGTCACGACCGGGGTTTTACTTCGCAGACTCATGAGAGATCAAAATTTGGAAGGTATCTCGCACGTTATGATCGACGAAGTTCACGAGCGCGACATTAACACCGACTTTCTGCTCGTCTTGCTCCGCGAACTCATCACCACTCGACCGGATTTGCGAGTCGTTTTGATGAGCGCGACGCTCGACGCGGAATCGTTCAGTGACTACTTTGCGGGTGAAGATACGCAGGAAAAGGTACCTTTGATGAGCGTACCGACGAAACCGCGATGGCCTGTAGAGATCGTCCACCTCGAGGATATGCTAGACGGTGGAGGCGAGCTCGAAGTCGAAGATGAAAGTCTTGTAAGCGAGGAGGAATTCAACGCTCGTAAGCGAGAAATCCCAAGTCGATTGAAAAAGCTTGCGAAAGATTTGCTCGCGGCGCAGGATCGCGCGTTGCAGCGCGAACTCGAGGAAGCCGAAGCCGAAGAAATCGCTGCGCAGCAACTTGAGCGCATATCGGCGGCGGAGGACGAGCAGGTGGAAGTGGAAGTGTCTGAGGACGAAGACGATGTCGACGATGACGACGACGACGTCGACGACGTCGACCCTGCGCTCGAAGACATGGCGATGAAGTTGGAAGACGTCGAAAATAATCGAGGAATGTCACCTCGTCGCATGCGAGCGTCGTCTCGCGTGCGTGCTCTTCGTCGAGCGGTGGCTATGCGCGACGCGCGCACGGGCGAGTCGTCCATGGGCAAGAGTGGAGCTGGTAAGCGATTCGGCGCGAACGAAACGAAGGAAGTGAGCGAACTCACGATTCAACTCCTCGCCGAAGTCGCTAAACACGTCGCGGCTATCGAAACCGACGCCGGACGTAAGGGTAGTATCTTGTGCTTCCTACCCGGTTGGGATGAGATAAAGTCGGCGATGGCGATACTGGAGGAGACCACCGACCCCGAGCTTTACGAGAAGTTGAACGTTATACCACTTCATTCGACGATTCCTCAAGAAGAGCAACAAAAAGTGTTCATACCGGCGCCAGATGGCGTGGTGAAGGTCATATTAGCGACGAACATTGCCGAATCTTCTGTCACCATCAACGATGTGCTCGCCGTGGTGGACAGCGGTCTGGTACGAGAGATGTCTTGGAACGCCGAGAGCGGAATGTCGACGATGGGCACGGTCGGAACGTCGCGCGCAAGCGCGACACAACGAACCGGTCGCGCTGGACGTGTCGCCCCTGGATCGTGCTACCGAATATATTCTCACGGTACTCTGCACGCCATGGCGGAACGACCGACGCCAGAGATCCAGCGCACGGCGCTCGAAGCGACTTGTTTGCAGACGTGCTCGATGACCAACACCGGAGTACAACACTTCTTGTCCAAAGCCATGGACCCTCCGTCGGACGAGACTGTGGAGTATGCGATGGATAGGCTTTTTAAACTCGGCGCCATCAAGACGAACGAGGCGTCTGGAGGCGAAGTCCTCACGCCCATGGGACGATTGCTGTCCATCCTCCCGCTCGATCCTGGGACTGGACGGATGCTCATCATGGGAGCAGTGATGAAATGTCTCGATCCAGTGCTCACCGCTGCGGCGTGTTTCAGCTCTCGGGATCCGTTTTACGTCCCTCCGGGGATGCGAGACGAGGCGCGGCAAATCAGACAATCGTTCTGCGCGACTTCAGATTTACTCGCCACTGTTCGCGCGTACGATGCGTTCCAGACTATCCAGTACGATCAAGGCTGGGACGGCGCTCGGCGTTGGGCGAGCGATAATTTCATATCCATCGCCGCTTTGAACACCATCACTTCGGTTCGCTCGCAGCTCTTGCACGAGCTAAACCGTATCGGATTGGTTCAAGATTACGATTTGGACGGGCGATCGATGAGTAAGAAGACGCTGCGATACGACGCATCGGTGAACTATAACGCCGCCAACGAATCGCTCTTCACCGCGGTTTGGGCGGCAGGACTCCCCGGGAACATCGCGGCTCGGCGGCAGTTTGGCAACTTTGGCACCCTGCGAACGCGCACCGAGGACCACGCCGGATTACACCCCTCGAGCGTAGCTTTCCATCGCAAACCACCGCGCGACCGCACGCCTCTTCCTCGATGGTTCTTGTATCGAGAGATGATGCTCAGCTCGCAAGTGTTCTTGCGAGACGTCACGGCGATGCGCCCCGAGCAGCTCATGCTCCTCGGCGGTCACGAGCTCTCCAAGCGAGACTTTCTGGATGGTGATGACGCCGCCACGGCATCGAAGGCGCCCGAAGCGGGACTATTGAACGAATCCGGCGAACTCGCGTCGTCGAGCGACGCCGATGGCGCGTCTGATGACGGCGACAAGCGAACCACCTCTCACCGAGCCATGCTCGACGACTGGATCGTCATCGATTCGCAGTGCGCCGATACCATGGATCTACTCACCGACGTCCGTCGCGAGATCGATGCCGCGCTGGCTTTCAAAGTCATGGCTCCTCGCAAACCACTTCCGGACGCCAGCGAAAACATCGTCGACGCCGTGGGCGGTTTATTCCGCATCCTCGACGAGCGAGACGCGTTTCGCCAGCGTCAGTTCCGCCGTCGCGACGCCGATTACGATCGCGGCGATCGCGGCGGCGGTTTCCGCGGCGCTCAGCGCCGCGGCAACTAATTCATTTACCACGCGTTGTTTTTCTGTAGTCACGCACGCACTCACTCCACTCGTGTAATCGAAGTCGTAGAGTAGAGTCGTCAACCCACGCGTAAGTGTGCAGGCTGGACAAAACGCGATCGCGATTTCGGCACTAATAGATCTAAATCACGGTAAATACGTATAAAAATCGACGAGAATGGGTTAACAACGGGTTTAGAAATCGGGGTTCAGCAGGCTGGACAAAACGGGTTTCGCGATTTCGGCACGCATGGCTCTAAATCACGGTAAATACGTAGAAAACTCGACGAGAACGGTTTACCGAGTTCAATTCTCGGTAAACTTCCAGGGTGCACGACGGGACGAGAGCTCGAAACCCATCGAATCTGACAATCTCGACGTCACCGTCCGACGCGCTCGCGCGCACGTAGAAGCGCCGACATGCCGCTCGCGCGCGCCGCCGCGCCGTCGTCGCGCGCGCACGTCGCGCGCGCGCCCTCTCCGTCGCGCGCGCGGGCGTCTCACGCGCGCGCGCGCGCGCACGGACACGGACACGGCGCGTCGATGGGACAACAAAAAGGCTTCGTCGAAGAGATGCGACGCGTCGCGATGTCGCTGCACACGCGGGAGCAAGCGCCGAGGGAGGGCGAGAAAAAGACGGACGCGACGAAGTCGGAACAAAAGCCCGTGGCGCGATGGACGCCGACGGCGGAGGGATACTTGAACTTTTTGGTGGAGTCGCTGGCGGTGTACGAGGCGATGGAGCGCGTCGTGGCGGCGAACGAAAACGAAAAAACGTATGGAAAGTTTAATAATTGTGGGTTAGAGCGCTCGGAGGCGCTGAGGAAGGATATTAAGTATATGGAGGAGCGATTCGGGTTGGCGCCGAGGGAAGCGACGGGGGCGGGGAAGGAGTACGCGGAGACGCTCAAGGCGCTCGCGGCGACGTCGCCGCCCGAGTTTATTTGTCACTTTTACAACGTCTACTTTGCGCACAGCGCGGGGGGACGGATGATCGGACGCAAGGTGAGCGAGCTCATTTTGGATGGTAAAGAACTGGAATTTTACGAGTGGCGCGCGAACGGGGGCTTGGATGAATCTTTGGCTCGGGTGAGAAATTTGTTAAACGAAACCGCCGAGGCGTGGTCGCGCGAAGAGAAGGATCGGTGCCTCGAGGAGACTGGGAAGTCGTTTCAACTCTCCGGACAGCTCCTGCGCTTGATTGCGTGATACGTCATATTATCATTACAAATAAACATACAGTTTCACGCGCGCGCTTGTGATACATATACACACGAAGAAATTCTCAACCGCGCAGAGGCGTGAGCCTCGGCTTGGCGCCGCCCGGCGTCAGAATCATGTCATCTGCGTCGTTCTCGGGATCGATGTCACCCACGATCGTGGATGTGGGTGAGATTGATTTCGACTTGCCGGTTTTCTGTGGCGTTTTCGGCGATGTGCGTCCGCTGTTGGGCGGAGACGAGCCCGTGCTCAAGGCGCCAGACGAGCCAAAGCGCGAGAACCCGCTCTTGGTCGGCGAAGTCGAGACGGGGGAAATCGTATCCCCGACCGAATCCACCATGCCGTAAAATCGCAAACCCAACGGAACGTTCGCTTCCGCTTCGTTCGGAACCTGAGCCTTGACCATGGCCATGATGTTTCTGACCTGCGCCTCGGAGAACGCGCACCGAGGAATCGGATCGGCGAGCGGGGCGAGCTTGCGTGCCCCTATCCCGGGCTTGATGTTCGAATCGATGAACTCCAATATCGGCTGCAAGTAGTCTCGGTAATAGGAAAAATAGTTGTGCGTGCCGTGCGTGGAGTGGAGTTTGCAGTGTAGCCCCGCCGCGCGCCTGATTTCGTCGAGCTCCTGGGCGTGGGCAAACGGCACGACTTCGTCCTCGATCGCGTGCACGATGAGCGTTCTCGCCTTATACGCGCGCACCCATTCGCGATTATCCCATCGATCATCCATAATGTGCGCGATTTGCCCCAAAAGCACTAACCCAGCCTGTTTCACGCTCGTGAAAGGGGAGTGCAAAATCACCCCGCCCAACTGCGCGCCGTCGAGTCGCTCCACCGCCGCCGCGAGCTTGGTCGCCGGTCCCGTCCCGAGCGATCGTCCGAGCACTACGACGTCTCGCGGATTCACCCCACACTCTTCCGTGACGTACACGTACGCCGCCGCGACGTGTCGATCGACCGCGCGTTCGTACGCCACGCCCTCCGACGTCCCGTATCCCGGATACTCCACCAGCAGCACGTTCGCCCGCCAGCACTCCGCGTCTCGCGCACAGAGCGTGTGTATGTGTCCGATATCGCACGCGTTCGCGTGACAGTGTATGACGACTCGCTCCGCCGGCGCGCGCTTGCACGCGATCCACACGCACGGAAACTCGTACCCCGCCCCCGACCGCACCCTCGCGCAGTGCGCCGGCGACCACGGGTGCGACCGCGCCCCGTACGAGCTCGCGGGCGCCTGAAATATAGCCTTATTGATCAGCGACATTCCCTCCGCGCGCGGCCACTCGCCCTCGTGCGTCAGCGGTTCGTCGTCCGCCGTCGCGCGTCGTCCCTCGCTCGTCGTCGCCTCCTCCGTCGCGTCCGCGCGCGTCATCGCGCGCACCACCGCGTCCACGCGCGCGTCGATTCGATCTCGCGTCGCGCGTCCGCGCGTCTTCTCCCGGCGCGCGCACGCCGCGAACATCGTCGTTCGATCGATGTCCCGGTCGGTCCCGGTCGGTTGCTTCGTTCGACGACGACGGCGCGCGCGATTCGATTCGGCGCGCCGTCGTCGTCGACGCGTCGTCGCCGTCGTCGTCGCGCGCGCGGTCGCCGTCGTCGTCGCGCGCGCGGTCGTCGATCGCGCGGCGCGATGGCGCGCCGACGCGGCGCCGACGCGCGAGCTGGGGGCGTATAGGGCAAACAGTGAGGAGGGGGTATGGTTCGGACATTCGGTGCGAGTGACCCCTCGCGACGAGTGCCGACCCCTCGCGAAATCTGGTGACCCCTCAGGGGTCGGGTATTATTTTTTTATTTTTTTTGCGTTTGCCTTCGCGAACGCGAGAGTCGTTCGTATTCGACGCGCGCGAACCGTAAGTGCGTCGCGAGCGATCGCGCCGAAACGCACCGAAAACGCGCGGCGCGCCGACCGGGCGTCGAAGGGTCGCGATGGACGCGCGCGGCGACGAGCACGCGCGCGGTGTTACAACGATGATACTTTCGTCACGACGCCGGCGCGGCGCGGGACGGACGCGCGACGTCGACGACGAACGCGACGGCGGGCGACGGCGCGGGCGCGAACGCGAAGCCCGGACGCGAAGCGCGTCGACGCGCGTCGCGCGACGCCGACGACGGCGACGCGCGAAGCTCGCCGCGCACGCGAGCGGTGATGCCGAAGGATTTTAAGCCGCCGCGAACGACGCCGGCGTGAAGGGCGAGGTAGGCGCGCTCGACGGCGTCGAGCGCGGCGTCGGCGAGCGCGTCGGCGGCGGACGACGCGGCGGCGCTCGAGCCCGCGCTCGAGCCCGCGCTCGAGCTCGAGCATCGCACGCCTCGCATCGCTCGAAACTGATCGTCGTGAAACACGAACGTGCCCTTGTTGTTCGTCTTGAGCGCGTCGACGCGCTTGCCGTGCGCGAAGGTCCAAAACTCTTTGCACGCGCACATGATCGCGCTCTGCTCGTCCGCGAACGGATCCTCGTGCGCGCTCACGCGCTCGCCGACGCGCTCGCCGATGCGAAATCCCACGAGTTCGAGCCTGTCGCACGCCGCGCGCGCGGTCTCGCCGTCGACGCGTCGCATCCAGTCCGCGGCGTCGTCCATGAATTCCTCCCCGGCGTCGCCTCTCGCCGCGCCCGCGCGCGTCGCCCTGAACGCCTCGCGCACCATCTCCGCGCACAGGTGATCGAACGCGCTTCGCGACACCTCCCCCGGGCGATCGCGCGTCGACGCGCGCATGCCGCGCGCCGCGCGATGGCGATTCGTTCGGCGGACGCCGCGAGTCGGTCGCACTCGTCGACGCGTCGCGGTTGATGTCGCGCGAGCGCGCGACGCGCGGATGAACACGCTGGAAGAAACGCTCGCGTTCCTCGCGCCGAGCGAGACGGCGCGCGCGTACCTCGACCGCGCGCTGCGAGAGCCGCTGCGGAGCGGGATTCCGTTCGTCGACGCGCGCGACCCCGAACCGGCGCTTCGCGCGGGAGAGATCGTCGAGATCGTCGGCGCGCCGGGGTCGGGGAAGACGGAGTTCGTCACCGAGATCGCCGCGCACGCCGTGCTGCCGCGAGCGCGGGACGGGGTGCGGTACGACGGGAGCGAGGCGCGGGTGATCGTCATCGATTGCGATGGAAAGTTTGACCAACTGCGGCTGCTGCGAGCGCTGAATCGAAAGATTGAGGAAAAGCTGGCGAACGTGCGAGAGAATCAGCGAGTGACGATGCGAGATGAGGTGTACGAGGAATCGATGTCGAGATTCACGCTGGTGAGGGCGCACGGGATGGTGGACGCGTTGAAGACGCTGACGGCGCTGGACGCGGCGTGGAGCGGAGCGATCGAGAGCGCGAAAAGAGACGGACTGTTCGTGGACGCGGAGACGGCGGAGACGAGGGAGACGGGGGAGGACGCAGAGGGTGGAGGTGCGAACGGTGCCAAAAGCGGTGAGATGGCGAAATTCGCGTCGCAGCGGTTGGTGATTTGTGACAACGTGGCGGCGTTTTACTGGCTCGATCGAGCATCGAGGAAGGACCACGGGGCGCCGTTTAACATTCAGCGCGTGTTTTCCGCCGCGGCGAGATTGTTCAAGCGCCTAGCGAGCGCGCATAGGGCGGCGGTTGTGGTGACAAAGACGACGTTGTCGTCGAACGATGGTCGACGGGGTGGGCAGTACAAGGATTTCTTACCCGTGGAGTGGACGAACGCGGTGACGCAGCGCGTCTTGTTGGCGCCGTCGAACAAACGCGTTGGATACGGTGAGTACGCGGGCGTAGCGACGTGGGACGTACCGGTGCGCCGCCACGGAGGCGCGTACACGGTCACCGAGCAAGGCATGCGATGTTAAACGTAGCGCGCGCGCGCGACGATTGAACGAACAAAAGATAGCGCGCCACGCATTTAGATTCTTGTAAAGTACGTGTGATTTGTTGTATCGAAATATCTTTCTCTTTTGATTAAAATAGAATACATTTGGCACAAATCAAACAAATAATACACCGCGCAGTCGGCGTTGTCTCGTGATGACGATACCGCCGTCGCGCTCGCTTGGTTACCCGACATGATGGAATAATGTCTTCTTGATCGCCTTGGGGTACGATGGGCGTACCGCGGTAGGATAATAGTTACCGCGATAATCCCGTCCATACTTACTAACCGATTCGGTCTCTCGATTCGGTCTCTCGATTCTCACAGAATCTCACCCCTTTCTCTCTCCATTTCTCGACTCTGAAACGCGTCGGCTCATTCGTCCCACTGCATATCCAACGGACACGTCGGCGATGCGTTTTCAGTGATGCGCTGCTCGAACCCGGGTTTATCGGCATACACCACACCTTCTTGTTGCGGAATGGCGATGGCGAGCGAGTTGAAATCCGCGTGGGCCTTGACGTCGGCTTCCATCATCGTCGTCTCGTCGTCTTCGTACGCTTCTTCCCACATTCTGTGCATGTGCGTCACGAGAGGATAGATTTGCTGCGGTGTCACGTTCGCCGCAACTCGGAGCGTCGGTGGACACAAGGGCTTGATGCCCAAGTTCAACCTCGACGCTGCGATGACGGCGGCGGCGACGCGCGACGGCAGCTCGTTGGCCAAGCTCACGTCTTGCACGCACAACGAGTACATTTGACACACCAAATGTCTCAACTCCTCTTGATACTGCGGCGTCCACACACCGACGTCCACTTCGTCCTCGCTCGTCGTCCCACCGTTCATCATGGTCAAGAAAGATTCCAAAAAGTGCGCCGGCGTCAGAATGCCGAGCTCCCATTTGAGCTCGATCAACACCGCCAACTCCATCTTTTGAATGATATCCGGCGAGTACATGTTCGACGTCCACGCGCGAAGTTTCGCCATCGTCGGCACACGTTCCTCAATCTCTTCGTATTTCACCGCAATCTGCAAGCAGCACAGCGCGACGAGATGTAAAGACGTCTTCGGCACCACGGTTTTCGACAACACTCGATCCTGCGCATTCGTCGCGTTCGCGTTCGTCGTCAGTCGTTCGTTCAATCGTTCGCCATCGTCCCCATCGCGCGCGTTCGTGCGTTTCGAATCGTTTCCGACGTTTTATTTTTTTCGCCGTTCGTCCGAACATCGCGGTCGGTCGCGGCGAAGATAAGATCGCCCCTGGCCCCCTCCCCCGGAATCAGCCAGCCAGGAGGCGAGACAGTTGATCGCGTCGCATCGCATCGTCCACGCACCATGTATCCGATCGCGACGTCCGCCGTCGTCGGCCCGTACCGCTCCCCCGCGCACACGTCCAAAATCCACTCCACCAACTGCGCCCGGTACGCCGCGTGATGCGCCGTCGCGCCGTCCAACACGAACGCCCCGTGATCCGCGCGCTCGCGCCGCAGGAGCTCGCGCGCGACGTCGGCGCATAAATCCGCGCCGTCCGGCCCGATCGCGTCCGCGCGCGCGCGCGCGAGCGCTACCATCGCATCGCGCGTTTCTCTCTCCGCCCGTTCGTCGATCGCGCGCGCGTCGCGATCGCGCGCGACGTCGAACGCGACGCGTTCGTCCTCGACGCGGTCGTCGTCGTCGTCGCGCCCCTGGCCCAAGTCCGCGATCGTCGTCTGCGACGAGCACTGCGTGCTGAACGAGTGCGCGCGCTCGCGCGCGATGGCCTCGCCGTCGACGGATTCGGTTCGACGAAAATCTTTCGCGCCGTCGTCGCGCGCGGGCGAGCCCGCGCTCGGCGCGTCGAGCTCGCGCGGCGTCGCCATCATCGCCCGCGTCGCGCGACGCCGATCGATCGCGGCGACGTTAACAACGACGTCGCGGGTCGGGTCGGCGTCGCGGGTCGGCGTCTCGCGCGCGCGTCGATCGATCGAGCGACGTTCGAATCGATCGACCGCGAACCGCGCGCGTCGCTCGCGTGCGCCCGGCGTGCGCGCGCGTGTGCGGCCGCGCGCGCGCGCCCCGCGTAACGCGCGCCGGGCGCACGCGCGCGTCGGGCGTCGTCTCCGGGCCACGCGCCGGACGTCCGTTCGTATCGCCCGAACGTCCGAACCCACGCCGGACGCGCGGCGATCACGCATTCGCGCGCGCGCGAACACCATGAACCGTTCGTGAAAATCGAAATCTCGCGCGCGGGTTTTTTTCACAGCCCTCATGGGCGATCGACGCGACGCACTACGGGAAGATATTATCCACCCCCGCGCGCGATTTCGCGGGATTCGCGCGTCGGCGAGTCGTGACTCCGCGCGCGAGCGATAAATGCGATAAATTTTCGCCGCGCGGCGCGCGCCCGCGATCGCGGCGACGCGCGTGTCGACATATTTACCCACGCGCGCGTACGCATTGAACCCCGCGATGCATCTATGTACGAAAAACGTCGCGATCGCGGGCGCGCGCCGCGCGCGCGGGGTCGCCGCGAGTGCTGACGCGGAAATTAATCTTTTTCGCCGCGGTTCCCGCGCGTCGCGCTTTTTTCGCGCCGCGGGTCCGCACTCGA
>VMHT01037857.1_pt1 | contig 17429 bp, 26 predicted proteins | sample 4693611 | NCBI WGS metagenome assembly VMHT01 (sample SAMN12280063, study PRJNA550983) | marine metagenome | isolation source: seawater sampled from same location over 5 years 0.02-0.2 micron viral filtrate | place: USA: collected off the coast of southern California halfway between the port... ...
ATGTATAGAGTGCCTGAGAGCACGTAAACAGTCTCTTCCTTTACCTCATGGTATTGTAGCGACAGTCGGTGTCCTGCATTTATGTGCAATAGCTTGCCAACATAGTTTGTTGTTTCAGCCCAGATAATCTCGTGACCCCAAGGCTTTTCTACTTTTCTCATTTGTACCTCATTTGAATGTAGACAATGGCGAATGCCAAAATAGTTGATGCAATATTCTTAAATGTAAAGAAAACCTCGCCCATAAAATACCAGAAAAGGGCTGGCATGACTAGAAACGAAAGTGAAAATATGTAGAATCTAGGCGCCCAGCCATTCTGAAAGAATTCATACGCATATTTGATTCCAAAAATAAAACAAAGTGCGGCAGGGATGGCAGTCACCATTGCAATCGCAAGTGGTCTGTCTGCCGCCCACTGCCAGATAAACTGTGAGTATGAACTGAACCAAGTGATACTTTGTCCAAGAATAAATAGGGCAGTTGCCATTGCTAATTTGTCATACATTGTGTAAAATTATTTCCTTTGCATTATCTTCGGTTGTTGCTCTGCCGTATTGATCTATAAATATCTTATCCCAATCTTTCATTTTTGCCAATCGGGGGTGATAATTATAGACAAATATTGTTGGACTATCTTTAAATTGTGAAAGCATTTTACTGTGTCGAAAAGGAGACTCTTCCAACCCAACAACTTGCTCTGTATTTAGAAGGTCATAGAAGTAATTTCCCCCACTAAATAAATTAAAGTTTGTGTCTGTGAGTGTCTCGTATTCTTGTTGCGGCAGCAGCAGCACTGAATGGAAGTTATCTACTTTAAATGTCCTAAGTTCATTTAAAGATATTGGATTATAATTTTTGGTGTCAAGCTCTCCATGTGTAATCATCCCGATCGAAGAACACCTATTTAAAAGAAAAAATAGAGCACTTCTGACAAACGGATCTTTATAGGAGTACCAATTCGTTTTTAAGATATCAAAGGTGTTTTCGTTTACAATTGGAAACATTTTATCTGCTATCAATGAAATTCTTTTTGGATCTTGCATAGCATATAGCCAGAATTCATATACCACAAGGCTCTTGGTGCAACCAATAGCATATCTATCCGTTTCAGCTAAAGAAAACTCTACTGCGCCGTCATAAAAAGGATAAGTCTGTACAACTGAGCCTTTGGGAATCAACTCTTTTAAAGTCGATAGGCTGTTAGTTTTCTTCTTCAGATTCTTGATTGGGCTGCGCATCAAACATTTCCTTAAACTTTGCTATTTTATCTTCAATCTGTTCCATCTCAAGCTCTTCAACCTCACTTGGAGAATCTGGAGCTATTGGCTGCGCTGGCTGCGTCTTAAATCGAATATAGCCTTGAATAATGTTTTGAATATCTCCAAGCATAATATCTATCTTAGCAAGCTTCTGGCGCAGGTGGTCTATTGCTTGGTCACCAGATAGCTCCAAAAAAACCTTGGCGTCTGTGCCATAAATTGTCCCAACGTTTTCTAACTGAAATATGGCGTTTTTGTAAAGCCTGTTTACTTCCTCTTCTAGATCTTCAAGCTCGACAGAATATTGAATATTTACTCGTTGTCCCATTATCACCCCTTTAACACATAGCTGCGCTTGTTGAGTGCTGTCTCAACAGCGTTTGGATCTCCAATCACAACAATCTCCGTGCCGGTGGTTCCCTTATCAATGGTGACCTTTGAAAAGCGGTGTTTCTTGTCAAGACCCTCTGTAAGCATACCTTGCTCATTTAGATTGCGTATCTGGTGCTCTTCTCTCACCATGACAACGTGCTCAGGATTGACGAACACTTCGCGGAGAGAATACTTTCGACCTGTTGTCACGGCTCCTGTTCCGCACACTTCAGTCAATTTAACTAACATTTTGTAGCTCCTCTGCTATCGGGTAAATATCTTTCATTCTCACGTCCCACACACTTTGCTTGTAGTAGACAGAGCCCCATTTAGGTTCACTTGGATCTCGATCCCAAAACAAAGCACGCATGGGCTTCTTGGCTTTCAAGAACTCAGCGTCAGCAAGGTTAGTGTGTTTGCCTCTTAACAACAGAGTGCCCTGTGGGAGGTGAACTAAATCTCCTCTAATCATGTTACCACCTGTATAATTCCATAGTTAGTTGTGATAAGGGTGCCAGCACAAGACGCTGCGTTCTTCAATGCTGATTTTGTAACCCTCACTGGATCTAAGATACCACGTTCATATAGGTTTGTCAAGGTGCCATTACGGAAATCATAGCCCATATCGTTTGACTGGTCGAGGACGTGTGCCAGCAATAGGTCTTCGCTCTTACCTCCGTTACGACACATCTGCCGGAACGGAGCTTCGCAAGCAGATTTAACAATGGTCATTCCGATTGACTGCTCTTCATGATCCGTTACAATTGCGATAGAGTTGCTTGCACGCAACAGGGCAGTGCCACCGCCCCCAATCACGCCCTCTTCCTGCGCTGATCGGACAGCCTCAAGTGCATCTTCAATACGATGTTTGCGCTCTGTCATTTCTACCTGTGTCGCGCCACCAACGTGGATAACAGCAACGCCTGACGACAAGCGAACGATACGACCTTGGATGCGTTCACACTCCAAAAAGTCATCTGTGCTTGCAATCTCGTTCTTCAGGCTCTCAATGCGAGTTTCGACGCCCTCATAGTCGCAGTTTCCTCCAACAAGAATGGTGCCTACCTTTGTGCTCTCGACTGACTTGGCTGACCCAAGCTGGTCCAGCGTAGTCGTCTGTAGCTTCTGTCCTGACTCTCTGGTGATGAATGTAGCGCCTGTAGACATAGCAAGGTCAGACAGGAGATTGCGTCGCTCCTCGCCGTAGTATGGAGCCTTAATGCCCGCAATCTTTAGCGAACCCCTCATGGCGTTCATAATCATTGCTGCAAGTGCCTGCCCTTCAATATCTTCTGCAACGATGACAAGCGGACGAGCCTCTCTTGCAACCAACTCAAGGATTGGCAAAATCTGCTCAACCTGAGTGATCTTATAATCTGTGACCATAATGAGCGGTTCTTCATAGTGCATTACATTGCGTCTCTCATCATTGACGAATGCGGACGCACAATAGCCAGCGGAAAAGCGAAAGCCCTCAGTTACATCGATTGATGTGTCCATCGACCGAGACTCTTCAATTGTTATAGAACCATCTTGTCCCACTTTATCAACAGCCATAGCGATAAGATCGCCAATAACAGAATCGTTGTTGGCTGATATAGTGGCGATGTGTTTGATATCATCAATACTCGTAACTGGTCTCGCCATCTCTGTAAGATTGTTGCAAATTTCTGATACTGTAGCATCTATACCTCTCTGTAGTTCGATTGGAGACACGCCTGCAACGATGTGTCGTTGTGCCTCATTCAGTATTGCTCTCGCAAGGACGGTAGCAGTAGTCGTACCATCGCCTGCACTTGTGTTTGTTTCGTTTGCTGCCTGACGGATAACCTGTGCGCCAGCGTTCTCAAACTCATCGTCCAACTGGACAAACTGAGCGACCGTCACACCATCCTTTGTTGCGAAGGCAGACTTGTCGTGCTCCTTTAGAAGTACAGTTCGACCCTTTGGACCGAGAGTAGAGGAAACATAATCAGCAAGAGTGTTTGCCCCATTTAAAATCTTCTGTCGCAACTCTTCGTTGTTTGCGAATACCATTTTGTTTGTCATTTTAACCTCGTGAAATAATGAAAACTTCGTTCGATTTCTTACTCTTGTTCATTCCATACGCCCATTCGGCAGGGAGTATCTCATAGTCAGAGTAGTGTTTGCGAATAAACTCACAATCGTTATAACATAATAACCAGTTCTGGCGATTTGTCAAGAGATAATGTAACATTTCGTGATCAAATCCATCATGCATATCTCCGTTCTTCCCGTAGAGCTTGCTCTTGGCTTCCAAAAAGTAAGGGGGGTCAAGATATAGGAACTTATTTTGGTGCTGCTGTATGGACTCCTCAAAGCCTAGAAACCCTACTTTTAGATTGGGTGCGTCAAAATTCTCAAGCCTTTTGATGCTGTTCTCGTTGAAGCGACCTTCGGCAGCTTGTTTGGAGTATCCGCCCGATAGTGTTGCGCCTGAGAACGAAGAACGATTGATTGCAAAGTAAGCAGCAGCCGCAACATAAGATTGTGCGTGGTTGCTGTCGTATGACTTTAGGAGTTCGCGCAGAGTCTTGAACCCGATCTTGTCCATTGGGTGTAGTCTGCGGACTTCTTCAACCAACTTCTCTCGGTCTGTGAGCAGGCAGTTCCAAAAGTTATAGAGAGGATAGAACGCATCGTAAGCGTATACCTTTCTATCTTCGGCGAGCACCAACTCTAGAGAACCACCGCCCAAAAACGGGGAACAAATGTCGCCCTCTGGAATGTGGGGGATTAGGTGCTTTATTGCGCGTGTTTTGCCACCGGGATAACGTAGTGGTGATTTCAAGCTCCCTCCATTGGTGTTTTTTCGTCTGGTGGTGCAAAGTCAACAAACTCTACATCATCTTTTAATGCTGCTTCGTAAAGAGGTCTCATATTTATCTCTCCACCTTCTTCATCAGTTTTAAGTGCGTCAAGGAATCTAACTATTTGTAATCTGTCATAAATTTGTTGAAGGTTGGCCTTGACAAGCTCGCCGTTTATTTCAGTTTCTTCTGCTGCCGAGTCAACCTGAGCGGACTGATCTGATGAGACCGGTGGCTGGGCGGTGCCGGTAGTGTCGGTTATCGGAACACCCGCTAAAGCAGTCCCTAAAGCGGCACCAGCGAAAGCCTTTCCAATATTTTTAAGAGCTTCTTCGTTAATGCTTTCGTTTTGAACTGGTCTATTTAAGATTTCGCCTCTAATCGCGCCGCCACGTTTACCGCCACGATCACTTACCCTGATAGAAATCCTATCTTTGTAAGAATTTACATAGCCCACAACATCGATTGGCTTTCTTGGGTTTCCAGCAATGAATGGAGCATTATTGCTCCAAATTAAAATTTTATTAGCAGTTCCATCTCCGCCACCAAATTTTACTGCACCAGAGTAGCCCTCTATTGCAAAGGCTTTTTTAAATGCATCTTCATTAATACTTAAGTTTTTAATAATTTTGCCAAAAAGCTGTTCTTTGAATTGCTTAAAGACTTCTGCTTTATCTTTTCTGCTGGCTGCCTTTATGTCTCCAAAGTTTTCAGAAGCAAAGTTATCTTTAATCATTGCGGGAACTTCGTTTAGTGCTTTTTGCACCGCAGCGCCAATTTGTTTTTGACCAACAGAATTTATCAAAGCGATGTGCCAAAGTGCGGCGGATTCAGCGCCTTGTGCTGAAGCGAACTGAGAACCTCCTGCTTTTTTTACAGAGTATTTCTCATTTTTATCTTTAGTGCCAATTAAATCAGTTTTGGGCGTGCCGCTTGAAACACCATAACTAGCATAAAGTCCTTTCGCTGGTAACTTTTGAGTTTCAAGTTTGGCTAATGGAGCGCCGGGAAATGCTGCTGCACCCTTATAGGAATTAACACGGCTTTCAAAGGCTGGAAGCACTTTGGCTTTATCATAACCACTTGCTTTGGAGATAACTTCCTCCATTTTTTCTGCCTCATTGCCATAGCGTCCGGTGGGCTTGAGAACATACTTAAAATTTATCCCGGCGCCGTCTTTTGTCTTATGCCCGATAATAGTAGAGCCATCGCTAGAATAAATTGGTATTGCGCCTTCAAGTTTGTTACCAATCTCTAATGCTAAGCGCTGGCGATCTGGGCTTTCTATTCTATAGGTGATTCTGTTATTTAATTCCATACCTTTGCTGTTTTTATCTTTTACTTCCTCGGCAATTTCTACGCCGTTTGCCTTTAGTACCTTTCGCACAAAATTATGCGGACTATCACTCTGCTCTTCCAAAACCTCCTCGATCATTTCGAGAAGCATTAACAAATTACCAGACATAACTGCTCCTTACATTATCTCGTCGGCAAGACCATACTTAACTGCCTCTTCGGCAGAGAGATAGATGTTTACCTTTTCATTAAGTAGTTTCTCCAACTTCTTGCGGGTGAACTTGGTGTTCTCAACCATAGCGGAGATGTAGTCATCCTGTAACTGCTGGATAGCCTCAAGTTCGTTTGCAAGCACGGGCAGGGTGCCAAAGTTACCGGCTGCTACGTTGTGAATCATCACGCGGCAACTCTTACCAATCTTACGCTTACCCTTGGTTCCTGCTGCGAGGAGTAGAGTTCCGGCGGACATAACCTTACCAACACCAATGGTGTGGATTTCGGTCTCTTCCATGACTCTCTGCATAACATCATACATCGCAAACATATCGTCAGCGGAGCCGCCATAAGTGTTAATGTAAAACTCAACGGGCTTCTTTTCCTTGCCCTCGGGAAGAAGGCGGTTCATCTCGTTTAAGTAAAGTAGGGCTTGGGTAAGCTCTGCGATCTTTTCATCTTCGACTGAAGAATAAAGACCGATGACGCGAAGGTCCGGTTCCTTGGGTATATCACCGCCGCCAAGTAGCTGTTCTAGACTAATAGTCTTTGGCTCTGTCTTCGATGTCTCTTCTGCTTGCTTAGATGCAGTCTCTGCTGCGGGTCGAGGTAGGATTGTTTCAATAATCTTGCCGATAATCTTTCGCATCATTTGTTTTTCTCCTTTGAAAACATTATTGCTGTAAACTTGTTGTTGTTTAGGAATCTTTGTGAGCCTCTCCAGTCGCCAAACTCTAGTAGCTGCTTAAAAGACTCAGGATGGACCTGAAGTAAGTAGGCAATAGAATTATCTTTGTAAGTCTCAATTGCCTTATTGTGATCTAACTTGAGGCTTTCATACTCTTGATGCCCATAAGACTTATCATTCTTTCTAAGGGCTTCAAGTTTGTTTGTGTGTGCGTAGTATAAATATTCTAACCCCTTATTGATAATTGTCAAGTAGAAAACATATGCCATCTTTACAATCGAGGCTGCAAGCCTCGTTGATCTCAAGAAATATGTTGCAGAACAAATAATCCATCCTAGCAAGAATGAACACCCACCAATCAAAATTATCGTTACAATTTCCATTGTCTCTCCAAATGAAATAACCACCTAGGCATGGTTACCTAGATGGTTATTATAACGGCTCAGGAGATTTCTGTCAAGCTATTATTTTGAAGCCAAGCGACGGAAGATGCGTTCAGCTAGCTTGTTCGCTACATCTTCCTGCTTCTTCTCACGGAGTAGGCGGGCAGCAACGCGGCGAGCGACTTCTTGTACAATATCTTCGTCACTTTCCATCATTGGTTCATCTGCGTCATCATCCATACCCATTGGGGCTTCGGGAGCGGCATCAGCCTCTAGATCACCACCTTCATCGGCGTCAACATCACCCCTCATATCCATCTCATCATCGCCACCAACTTCTACGTCAGCATCAAGACCGAGTAGGTCAGCGAGCTTATCAACGATATCTGCAAACTGCTCTTCTTTTCCGCCGTCAGCAGCCATAGCAGCATCATCGTCCATGCCCATGCCTGCGGGTTCACCCATTTCGGCGTCCATTTCCATTTCTGCGCCACCTTCGGGGACGCCCATATCCATTTCCATCTCGTCATCCTGCTCTGCAAGGTCTTCATCTTTCTCGTCGTCCTTGCCGGGCATCATGGAGCCATAGGCTTCTTCCATCTTCTCATCATGATCGTCGTCCTTGGCAGACGGCTTGGAGTCCCGAATGGCTTCATCAAGATCTTCATCTTCTTCTTCACGAATAGCCTTCTTCTTCTTGCGCATTTCGTCAAGGTCATCGTCGTCGTCGCGCTTGCCGACTGGTAGTTCGCCACCCATTTCCTGTAGTGGCTTAATGTTCGCTAGCTTCATGAACTGGCGAATCTCTGCTTCTGTCAATAGTGTTTTACGAGCCATAGTTTTAAATCTCCTTTAAAAACTCAAAATAAATAGTCAACGTCACCCGAACTTGCCAATAATTCTTGACCTTCGGGTAACCTTTTCTTCAACTTAACTAGTGCTTTATCTTGTATTTGCTTTATTCGAGCAAATGACAAGCCTTCTCTTTTTGCGATCTCACGTAGAGATAGTGGACCATTTTGATAAATTGCAATCATTGTGCAATTGTGGTCTTCTTCATAATCAATGTGGTATCTACAACCACTCGCAGCGCAACATTCTTTATCTTTTAAACATTGCTGGGCGCATATCATTAGGTTTTCTTTTTTCATAAGTCTGGAAACTCCTCTGCTATTAAATCAAATAGCTTTTGTTTGTCTGAATCATCGAGGAGCCCAAAGTCTTCTAATACTTCTCGACCCTTCTTTCTTAACTTCAGTGACTTCTTAAACCTGTTCTTGGATAGCTTCTTGTGTTCAATCGCGTAATCATCCAAAAAAGCTATAATGTTTGGGTCTTCCTGAAGCACGCCATCTATGACAGCGCGAAAAAACTGAGACGCAGCGAGATTGCTATGCCTCAGCCTTATCAATAGTCTTGCATGGTCGTCGTCATAAACCCAAAAACGAATAGACTTTGTGTCTTCTCCGTAGTTTGGCTCATCAGACATTACCACTGCCTCGTTTGAATGTGCGTCTTGCTCTCGCCAAGACCTGCTGGAGTCTGTCGGACAAAGTTAGCCTTGGCTTGTAGTTCTGTAATGGTCCGAGCGCCAGTGTATGATAACCCAGAGCGAATACCTCGCTCCAAATCGCCAAGAATATTACGAACCTTGCCACGATAAGGAACAGTGCTGGAGACACCCTCAAACGACGAGTATCGCCCTCTCCAATCCATCTGTGCTTCCTTTGAAGCCATGCCACGATAGGTCTTGTATTTCATGCCAGTCGCGTCTGTAAAGACTTCTCCGGGCGTTTCTTTGGTGCCTGCAAGCAAGGAGCCCAACATAACGGCGTCCGCTCCTGCGGCAAGCGCCTTCACAATATCACCAGAGTTGCGTATGCCGCCGTCTGCAATGATAGTAACATTGCGGTCTGTGCGAGAACAATCGATGATGGTTTGCAAGCCGGGGTGTCCGTGTCCCGTCTGAACGCGGGTAGAACAAATAGAACCGCCACCAATGTTACAGCGAACCGAATCGGCACCCCAATCTGCTAGATCATTAATTCCTTGTAGGGTCGCAACATTGCCAGCCATAATATGAAAGTCAGGCGGTAGCTCTTGACGAAGGATATCAAGTGCTTCCTTCATCTTTATATGGTGTCCATGCGCAACATCTACACAAACAAAATCAGCGCCTGCTTCTAGAGATAAGTTTGCTCTCTTGACATAATTGTTGTCAATGCCGATCGCAAAGCCAATATTACTGGCACCACCACATTTGGCTCGCCTGACAATCTCTGCTTGCTCCTGTGCTGTGTTGTATCTGTGTATGATTGCGGAGCCGCCTTCTTCCGATATAGCTCTCGCCATAAAGTTTTCAGATATTGTGTCCATTGGGGACGCAAAGATCGGTAACTCCAACTTTAATCCGTTCCCCATGTAGGATGAGATATCCACCTCAGTTCGACTGCGAATGTCAGAATACTGCGGGAGTAACAGTACATCATCGTATGTTAGTGCTGTTTCCATGTTATCCTCTGTTGTCATCAATGAACTTTCGGATTGCTACCGGATGAAACCACATTTCCTTGTGCGGCTTCGCCGGGTCATCCATGAAGCGTATCCGGGGGTGAAGCCCCCCGGTGCGAACATGGCAGATTGAGGGCACGCCCGAAAAGCCGTACTTTTTTTCCAGCCCCCCACCTTCTTCCATGTTGAAAGCATAAAAGTGCATGCCTTCGTATTCGTCGGAAATGTCTACGAACTCGGACTTGAGTGCGTGACATAAGTGGCAGTTTGAGCCATATAACTTAATTACCACTTCATGTTCGCCGTCAACTTTTCCACCTAGAATTTGTTCTAGGTTGCGACGGTTGATTCTACTTACTGCCATCTTCTATCCTCTCGATAAGTCGATCGAGATACCAACGAGCTTTCTTTAGGTCTTCGACCGGATTAGCCTTATGTTGGTGCCTCGCTACATACTTTACCACGTTGCCTGCGTTGAAGTCAAGTCCCCAATCCTCAATCGCGTCAATTACTTCAATATTTCCGCTATTATAATGTGAGGGGTGGTTTACGGCTTCTCGGTGCGCAATGCCTTCAAGCCCATCAAGATTCTTGTTGTTGTACATCTTGAATGGGTCGGCTTTCGTCGTGCTCATTAATTACCTCTTGTGCTTTTTGAATACAATCTGGACAAAATAGGGAGACCCGTGTTGGGTTTTCTCTTACAACTACGCGCCATGTGGCGGCATGCTCTTTTGATTTGGGGTCAAATGCGGCTTCACACGCTGAACATGCGTCTGGTCTGTGGCTAAAGCTGGAAATTTTTTGGGCGAGTTTCTCGTTGCCTTTGTTCTTCTTCTTGAGCCGCCGTCGTTGTGCCCTATTCATAATAGTTTCTCGTGATTACTATACATCAAATGGACTTTTTTCTTACTTATTCTAAAAGCTGTTCCCCGATCTCTAAGTTTGTTTGTTTGCGGTCTAAACCACATTCTCGGTTCTACAACAAGAACTCCATCTTCGATTAGTTTTCGCAAACTCTTGGGGCATGGATTAGAATAAAAGTCAGCTTCGTGATAATGAAAGTGCTCTGAAGCGCCCTTTCCTTCCGTCTTCGCGGCGATGACTGCCATTTTGTTAAGTTTCTGTTCTTGGCGAAAAGACAACATAAGAAGAGGCCACTTAGCCAAAACACAATTCATTTTTTGCGAATGAAGACATAGTGTGTCGCCATAAACAAGGTCGTTTTGTATTTTTAAAGTAAGTCCACGGCTGTTGACAGCCCCATATTTTACAGTGCAGTAAAAATTAAAACGTTGTTCATTTTGGCTCCACTCTCCATGAGTTGTTATAAATTGTCTAGGCTTCACAAGCCAAATAGGTGCTTGCGTAAAACTTGAAAGTTTTGAACTATTTGAAATATCTCTCTTTGCTTTTAGTTCAATATCTCCAAAATCTGCGCCGCAGTCATTGTTTTCATCAAGTCCCAGAACTGTCTCTAAAGTATAGCCTACTCCAGTATTTCCTTTTCTCAAGGTTTTAATGAATCCGCGTTGTTTGATTTCAATAAGTTTATTTCTAAGTTCATCAAGGTGATTCATTTTCGCTCCATGCCGGTAATTCTCGGTGCGCTAAAAGATGACTGTCGAAACACTACCACTGCTGATGGAAATGGTGCGGAGTTCGTCTCGTCACCAAACTTGATGCGTCCTCGGACAAAACGAATCTCGTCTGCTTTCATCACGTAGTCGTGCCAATACTTGGTATCGGTGCGAGCAGGAATGAGCATCACAACTGTCGTATTATCTTTTTGCCCTTCTTCGTAGCCCTTCTTAATCCAATCCTTTAGTCCTCGACCATAAGGTGGGTTCAGGAAGACCCGATTACCAGACCAATCCTGAGCAAGTGAATCATCTGCTTCGGTGTAATGGTTGGCAACCTTGTAATTGTCAGCCGAGGCGGCGGCATCCAAGGTAAATGGACCAAAGACGCCGTTCAGCTTATCAAAGAAGGATTGGGGTGTAGCCCAGTCATTTGACTTTGAACTAAACATTAGTTTTGTTGTGCTCTTATCCACCTGTGCTCCCCAAGGCTCCATCGCCCCTATCTGAGATAGTGATTGACTGACGATATAACTCCTCACCAACAAGCTGTGGGCGGAAGGTGACAACAGGGACCATCACAAGCTGTGCAATCTTGTCCCCATATCGCACTGTCTGGGACCTATCACCGACATTGTGTAGGTTGATGAACACCTCACCATCATAGCCAGAGTCAATAACGTGTGCTCCGACCATTAGTCCGCGCTTTGCTGCAATGCTTGAGCGATTCATCACTTGAAGCATATAGCCGTGAGGAATCCCAAACTTTAGACCAGTCGGAATAATCGCAGATTCGCGTGGCTCGATTACAATTGGGTCTTTCACATTAGCATACACGTCTAGCCCAGCATCAGATGGGTTGGAACGTGTAGGCACCTTCACATATTCATCAAGTCGCTGATACTCGATAATCATTCTGCCTCCGGGTCTTCGCCAGAGATAGCCTTGTAGTTATCGTAAACATCATCAATGTTTACCTTGCCCTTGAACAGACGGTAAGCCTTCACAGCCGCACGGATCTCGTCGGTGTTAAGCCAGCCCTGCTCTCGGTACTCGGTGCGTAGCTCTCGCTTTTGCTCCTTGTAGGGCTCCATAGCTTCTTCGATTGCCACGAGTGAACGAATGTATTCCAGAACGTAGCGCTTCTTCTCTTCGGTTGATGTAGACATAATGTCCTCCTTGGTTCTCTTGTAATGTAACGGGTTAGGCTGCTGCTGTCAAGCGAGTGGGTGCTGAAAATCAAAGCTTCTCGTATCGCGCCCAGCCGCCGGAAAGTAGTAGCTTATTTTTTTCACTATCTGTCTGTGGCATAAAATAAATTTCATCAAAAGTCTTTTTCTTTGTCCACTTATTCCAGCGGCTTGCTTGATCACAAACATCTTGTCGATTTTTGGATACATTGGCTACTGATGAGTTGTTGAGAGAGCCAACGATTATGATCTTATCAGCATTCCTCATGTTCTTCATCTTAGTGGCATTGCTTGGAAGACCAGCAGCAATTTCTGCTGAATTTGCAAAGAAATAAATACCATAAGATACACCTCGCTTTTCTACTAGGGAACCAGAAAGCTTTTTTTCTAGTTCATCATAGGTAATGCCGTATGGGTTGTGGGCGCACCAGTATTCTGCAATTTTCTGCTTTGGATAGTTAGTAAAGCTAACAGCCGCAGCAGAAGAGCCGCTTGAAGCGAGGGCATTCCAGATGGCTTTAAACTTTCGTCCTCCCCAAAAAGGTGTATTCTTTTTCATGAAAACACGACAGCGATCATACTTTTTCTTATCATCGAGCTTGTGGTAGGGGACCTTATATCCCTTATCCAGTCCACCAAGAGTAATGTACTCAATGAGTAGGTTTACCATTTCCTCTTTGGTTGCTGGGGCGTGGGGTGTCTTGTTTCCATTCTCTCTCATCTGAATAGCTGTTTTTTCGGCAGGAGTACCATTAAATATCCAAGCCCAAATTCCGGGCACAGTATCACCATCAAATTCAGGATGGTTGTTGATCTTGAAACCCTTATCGTAGGCTTCGCTGGTGCTCCACACACGATGAAAGCCATAAACTTTTGAAAACGCCCCAATTGCCTTATCCCATTCAAGACAAATTGGCTCTTTCTGTCCGACACTATCTGTAACTAGACTATCTAGAATCTGCTGAACGTTTGTAGTCTGTGTCCCAGAGGCACGACCGGGATTATGTTCCATATCACAAATCTCTGACAGGGGTATGAAATAACATGTTGCGATAGAGTCCTTAACAGGACAGTGCATCTTCGTAGAAGTGTAGTTTGCCAAACTAACACTTCTTGATTGCTTCTTGCTGTTTAATTTATGTACGTTATACATTTTTTCTCCGTTGATGTTTATAATATAATAGATTATGCTGCTGCTGTCAAGCGCTCAGCGTCGTTTTTCTTGAGCTTGAACAAGGCAAGCTCCTTAGCCTTCGCCTCAATCATAACGTCGAGGTCGTAGCCGTAGTCATCGACGGGACCGTTGACGTAATCAGAGTGTGCGTGGGGACGAATCTTGGCGTCCTTCTTCTCTTCTGCACGAGACTCAGAGTAATGGACTACCGGCTTGATGTCGCCCCAAGTCGAGATAGCCAATTCCAGAGCTTGCTTCTCTGTAAGACCCCCAGTACAGAAGGTATGATGATGATAATCAAAAACGATAGGAATACCAGTACGATGATACAATCCTTCATAAAGTTCTTTAGTCGAGTATAGGCTCTGGCGATCATCGTTCTCTACCGTTAGTCTGGAAGTAATCGACTCTGGGAGTCGCTCAAAGTTCCTTACAAAAGTATCTAGTGCAACCGGCTTGTTTCCGTATGCTGCACCAACATGAATGTTGATCTTTGCGTAGTGATTGCGAGGTAGTCCAAGCATATCAAACAATTCACCATGAATCTCCAAGTCTCTCTTTGTGTTTTCAAACACACGCTCCTTCGGAGAAGCCAACTTGTTGAATGGACCGGGGTGCGAAGTCAAACGAATGCCATGCTTCTTGGCATAGTTGCCTGCTGCCTCGCACGCATCCCAGATTGCCTCATAGTCGGGCATATCACAGAGTTGATATTCTGATGCCCAAGGGAAAACGTTGGAGGACAGACGGAAGAAATGGATCCCGTGCTCTACATTCCATTCAAGGATTTTCTGGAGATCAAGTATGTTCAGGAGAGACAAGGAGGACGCATACTCGATCCCCTTCTCTTGAAAAGTCCTCTTGATCATGGAGCGATTAGTGGTGATTCTATCATTCTTGTGACCACCATAATCCTGCGGGTTTGACAACTGCATGTTGATGCAGGCGTATCCATAGTTCTTCGGCATCTGTCCTCCAACGACAAGTATAATATAGCCTGTCAGGCGGCTGCTGTCAAGGGATTTTCTTCGTAAATCGTCCGTGGGTTGTCAGAAAAATAAATCTTGTCAACACCCAGCCTTGTGTTAAATTGCTCTTGCAGAAAAGCGCGGAATGCCGGCTCACTTTCAACATAGGCATCGGTTGTTCCCCACGCACCAACTTCACGCAAAACATCAACCTTGTTTACCACAAGTCGATTGACACCATTCATGCCGATGGCACGTTGGACCTCCTTCACATTTATCCAGTTGCACTGCCTGACGCGACCTGTAGTAGCCCCAAATTCTTGTCCGACCTCTTGGATGCGATCAAAAACCTCGACAACTGGCTGAAACTTACGCTTTCCAACATAAGTCTCATATGCCTTGATAATGCCCCAAACATTACGAATGGAGCGAGGGCTGATGCCATTTTGGATGGCGGCAGCCGTGCCGGTATGAGAAGACGTGACAAACGGATAGTCACCCCAATCGGGGTCAAGCCAAAAGCCCTGTGCCCCTTCCATTAGGATAACCGTGTCGCCTGATAGTTCTTCGTAAATATCTACTAGATAAGGCTTAAAGTTAAGTACATCACAGGCGCGGACGCCAGTACGACCATACTTATCACGATAAGCGGGTCCATTACCGGTTCTAGTTGTTCCAATCTTCTCGTCAATGCCGTCTTCGGCTTTGTGTTGTTCGGTGATAACATGAGCATTTTTTGCAATCCTTAGATGTTGTCTCACGGAGATTCCGTGGGATTCTAAGTAGTCTATCTCTTCTTCTAACTTCATCGGATCGATGACACAACCATTGCCAATTACTGATGTAACTCCGAAAAACACCCCTGCTGGGATATGATGGGTCACAAACTTTTTTCCATTATGGAAGATCGTGTGGCCTGCATTGCAGCCGCCATTAAAACGAACACAATGAGTATATCCTCCATTCTTTAGCAAGTGGTGGGTAACCTTTCCTTTACCCTCGTCTCCGTGCTGGAGACCAATAACAACGTCGGTAATCAAGTTTCCTCCTTAGTCTTGGACTTGTACCAGTATCGTAACATGGGAAGCGAACTAATGCAAGCAAAAACTGCAGTCCATTCGCCGTGACAATTCATGAGATGTTCCATTATAACCTCTAAATCTGGAAAATTTGCCTCAAAAAATTTTTAACGAGCTTGGCTTTTTCATCTTCGGCTTCACACTCAGAGAAAATATAGTTATAGGTGTGTTTCTGAGTATTTATTTCTTGGTCAAGCTGTTTTATTCTAGCTTTCATCCATCGAGTTTGCTGTTTGAAATTCTTAGGGATTCTTATGTTGAATCTTTCTGACATTTCAAGCAGCAGAAAGTAATCTCCCTTATCAAGCGCCTCCTTGGCGTCCTTGAACATAGATAATCTAACCTCTCGCTCCTCTGCTGTCAAGCCACTAGCGCGATCGGGATGCAAATTCAATGCAAGCTTCTTGAAAAGATCTTTAAAAGTTTTATGCATCTCGTCTTTATCTTTAGATTCAATATCAATTTCTTCAACAATTGGTGCGTCCTCCATTACTTGGTTAGTTATATGTGAGAGCGCCTGCTCTTGTTTTTCTTCTATCTGCTTCACTTCCTCAGATTCTTTAGCTTGCTGGGCAGCCTGTGTTGCTTTTTTTTCGTTTAATGATCTTAGATCTATTCCGTTATCAGCACAATATCTTTCCATGAACATTTGAAAATCTACGCCATGGTCGTCGCATATCTCTTTCACTAGTTGCAACTCTTCATGCTTAAACTTAATCTCATTTAAGGCACGCTTCCATTTTACAAGATCTCTAGCTCTCATGAGAAAACCCCCTAACTTAAATAGTTAGGGGGCAGTTGCTATCCTTTTCCTTGACCTCGATACTTCTTCTTGTAGCCCTTGTTTCCACCATGTGGACCCGGTTGCTTGTGCTTTGTTAGTGGGCTCCTGCCAATACTTGTCTTTTTCTTAGGTGCGGTCTTTTGTGGTGTCTTGTTCTTAGCCATGCTTACCTCCTTTTGTTTTAGCTCAGCATTCTAAAGTTTCTGTACAGCGACCTAGTGGAGAAGCCCCACTTCGGGTCGTATTGTAGTCGCGACATATACGGACGATTGATATGAATCCTGTCCTTCTTGGGATCAATACCCCAACATCTAATCTTCTCTGTCTCGTTATTGGAATCAATCACTTCTAGAATCCAATACTCCTTGCCCTTCTTTGTCTTCTTCGGTGTGACCTTGCGTGGAATAAACCAGCAAATCTGCAACCCCTCGTCAAACTCCGAGATAGGTGGAATAAACTTTTCCTTGAGCTTCTCGATAGTTTCTACGCTGATAACCAAATTCATTGGGAACACACCAGTGAGGTCTGTCTTGAACTGGATAATTTCTTCCTCGGAGAAATCGCCTTCCGGGCGATATAACTCGATATTCTCGTGAAACTTCTTCTTGGTCTTCGGGCGCTCAACAACTGATGCACACCAGAAATGCTTACGACCAGTGAACCTATCATCAATTAGAGAATCCATGGCTCCAGCCCTACAAAGAGCATCGAGAGCCTTCTTGTTTAGTTTAGCATATTTTACTTCTTCTCGGAACAAAAGATCCTCAATGTCCATAAAGGGTCTATTTTCGAGAATCTGAATCATGGCTGACTCACCAAAGCCCTTGATACTTGTGAGGGGTTGGATAAGAGTTCTGCCATCTTCACCAATCTCCCAAGTCCTACCAGATGTATTCACATCAACGGGCGCGATGGCATAACCAAGAGACTTCGCGATATTGATTGCGTTTTCTTTCTTGCTCTCGGGCTCCTTATCGAGGAAAGCAGCAAGCCACTCTGCCTCAAAGTAAGTCAGGAGCCAAGCACACTGATAAGAAATGATAGAGTAGGAAACAGCGTGGGACTTGTTGAAGCCATAACCAGAGAAGTATTCAAACTTTT
>VMHT01104267.1_pt1 | contig 17428 bp, 21 predicted proteins | sample 4693611 | NCBI WGS metagenome assembly VMHT01 (sample SAMN12280063, study PRJNA550983) | marine metagenome | isolation source: seawater sampled from same location over 5 years 0.02-0.2 micron viral filtrate | place: USA: collected off the coast of southern California halfway between the port... ...
ACCTGAACAAGCCTGTTTTATGGTCGCCTTGATGGTGCAATCTGCCCCATCGTCGCCCGAAAGTAGGGATGAGAAGAGGATTTGCTTCCCGTTTGACTTGGCCTTCGCACCATAGAAAAAGTCTGAAATGGATAAATTAGATTGAGTGAGGCTTTTTGGAGCAGTTGCACCAGTAAATTGAGACATTGAAGGAAACGATTCATTCACCAAAGAGATAATTTCTTCGTTGGTTGTTTTGATACCAAAGGTATTATTGAATTCATCATTACCCAAGCCATCCAAATTATTTTCTGCAATCATCTCAAAAGACACACCGCTATTTGGCAATTGAAGAATAATAGAATTTAAGTCTCTAAAATTATCAAGCAAAGTAATTTTTGCTTGAGCCGATGCAATTTCAATATATTGGCTTCCTTGCCACAAAAGAAGAGAAACAATCTTTCTTACTTTCATTTTTGCTAATTGCACAAAACCAACATGACCGCCATAATATGCCTTATGTGGAAGGTGAGAAAATTCAAAGTTATGATACTCGTCCTTCGTGATAATTGGTCGGTATGAACGCTTTACCTTGTCATCAACGATACCCTCCACCCTTTTGATGATTGACCCAATTTGAGCCAATGTGGGGTATGTGGATGCTGAAAAAGCGGGAACCTGTAAGAGATTAGCAACCTCGGTAGCGTTGGTGTAAAAGCCCCGACCTTGAGAATAGTCTGGATTAATTTCCGTAAAATCGCTTGGCGAGATTGTTTGTCCCATTTCAAGCACCAATCATTTTTTGTAAAGCCCGAATGTTTTTCTTTAACTTATTGACATAATTAGCCATCGCTTTGTTTTGGCTTCTTCTTGCTCCACTTAAGTTAAATTCACCATGATTCGTCACTTCAAACTTTACTTCAACAATAGAGTTTTTAAAAGCATCAATTAATCCATCTTTAGGAATAGGAACTATTGAAACCTTTTCTGCACCGAAATCTTGAGCAGTTCTTGTCTTAAAACTCCTGCTTACTTTACCTTCTTCATCTTCTTCATCTTCAAAGTTAAAAACCATAATTTCAGATTTGTAGTTTTCTTTTTCGTCTTGGCTAAGATTTTTATATTCTTCTTCCGAGATAAAAATCTTGCTTCCGTCCTTATTTCTTTTAGTTTTATGACTAAATGCTTTTTGGGACTGTTCTTCAATTTGTTCAGGAGTTAAACCCTTACCGCTGAAATCTTCAATATTTTTAATTGCATCAAGAGCCATTTCTTTATATGTTTGTTCTGTTTTTCTTGAATTTCTGATATTAGCATAACATTTTACAGAATAAACAACATCAGGAGCAACTAAAAATTTGTTAAGTATTCTAATAATAGTCTCTTCATTATCAACAAAGAAACCTTCGGGCGTTCCCGAACCGCCGTCAAATGGAAACTTAACTCTCACCTCTCTTGTTGTTTCCGCAAAAATATAAAAATAATATTTATCTCCTACTTGAACAATATCTTCTTGTTCCATCAAATCTGTTCTGTTTAAATCCATTCGTGCGGCTGAAATAACTGCGATATTTAAATCCTCAGTAAGATTGGTGGGCATAGGCATTGTTTCTCCTATTTGCTCAAATGTTTTATTACCATCTTCATCTTCTACTAATTCCATTTCAGCGATTTTATTTTTGCTTTCAAACTCGCCCGAAATTTGGTCAATATGTTCTTGGGGTAAATCAAACGCATAATCAAAAGTTTCCTTTCCTATAATTGACTTGGAGTTTCTTTCTCTAAAGGCTGCTTCTTGTCCTGTTTCTTCCAGAATAAAATCAGTCTTTGCGGCAATCAAATCCCCTTCATCAAAAAAGGGAAACCTTGCTTCCATGTGTGCTTTTAATCCACTTTTATCTGAATCAAAACCATAAGTGTATTTTCCTTCCTGCCCTTCTCCTTTATGTTGCCGAATAGTAATATCATAAGAAACATCAAAGTCATCCACTTCTAATTCTTTACCCTCTGGTGTTTTTTCTATTTTCTTTAGTTTATTTTTAGCATACCAAGATTCAAAATTAAAATTAGGCAATTTTGTAACTCCGCCTTGAATAAAAGAAACATCTGTTCCCCTAAGCCTACCTAAAACTCTATTGTTAGATAAATCTTTTAACTTTTTATCTTTAATAAACTCTTCATTTGCAGTATTTGGTTTAGGTTCTTGTCCTTGCCTTCTTCTTAATTGAGAAAAGCGATTCCAAGCATCCGAATCTTTCTTCAACTCTTCTTCTAAAGAATCATCTAAAACTGTTTCTAATACAGCCTTTAGTTCTTCATCTAATTTTTCCGCATTGACTTCGCTTTCTTCCACACTATCTCTAGCAATTCTTAATTTATTACGAAAGGACTTTTGCCCTTCTGTAATATAGTCCCTCATTTGCGTTCGGACATAATCTTTAGATTTGGGTAGAGAAAGAGTTTGATTACCCCATCTAAAACTAACAGACATTCAATTCACCTCACATTAGCCATTTTGCCCAAGCCGCACCTTTTTGAATTGCTGCGCCTAAATGTAATCCACTTGCAGGAGGCTCATAACTCATTTGTCCTTGAGCATCAATCCAATAAGGACGGCCATATCCATCTGTTCCTGTTGGAGGAATAGGATAACCTGAACCATTATTCATAGCCCCTTGCATTTGATTGAATTGTTGAGTATTTCCGGTAACATTGGCTAAAGCCATTCCTGCTGAAGGCTGTTGCATACCTCCGCCACTAAAGCCTTGTGATTCAAGATATTGTTGTTTAGCCATCTTTCTTTGCATAACAACTTCTGTATTAATTGCTGATTGTAATAACTTTTGAATATCTAAATCAATATTTTCTTGAGTAATTCTTTCATATTCACGAAGAGCATCTCTATTTACAGTAAGGCTGCTTCCGCTTGAGTCAAAACTTAACTTAGCCAACATTTGAGAAACTACCCTTTCAACAACATCCTCCATTAACTTTTCAAGAGCCATTAAGAATTGTTCCCCATGATATTGAAAGAACTCTTCAACATGGTTTTCCTGTAATGAAAGTAAATTGTTCACCGTTTTAAACTGCGTATCGCTTTGTGATTGAACCGCACCTAAGACGGTGCTATTGCTTGTTCCTAATATTCCCACTTCTATTCCTCCTTAATTTTCTCTTCTTCGGGTAATTCGTTCTGTGCTTGGACACCGTTCTTTAACATCAAATGGTTTAGCCTTTCTGTCATAATGTTCATTTCTGCAATCAAGCGAATGACTTCATCGGTGGCCGTCTTTGTGTCTGCTAAGGCGGGTGGGGTTATAAACCAACCTGCCGCCGTAAGGGACATAACATCTTCCTTTGTTAAAGTCTTAATCGGGCCACCTTTAAGCATTTTAGGCATTCTTGGCTTAAATGCACTAAACTCAAGTCCGTGTTTATCTGCAAGAATTTGCTGTTGTAGCATTTCTAATTGCATATAAAATGAAGCGTGTTTAGGGCAATAAGTTCCCATTAATGGCCGTCCCTTAACTACGCCATCTAAGGGCATGGGAGGACGCATATAATCTCCCTGTTCCCAAATGTGATGAAAACCACAGACAACGCATCTATCTTTGAGATTAAATTTCTTTCCATACTTAATACCTAAAAACTTCTTTGGTTCTGCTCTTAAAACCAATTTGAGTTCTTTTAGTTGAGCCTTCGGTTTATATGAAATAAACTTGTATTCTTGCACAACGCCGCTTGCTCTCGCCTGTTGAAGTGGTGAAAGCGAAGGGTTAAATTGCTGTGGTGCATTTTGTCCTATAATGTTGTTTTGATACATAATAATCAGTAATCCTTTATCATTGTGGTGATTCCTCTATAAACCATTTCGGGGTCAGACTTTGCAGATACAATATATTTGAAACATGGTATTCCTTTATCATTTAACTTTCTCATACCGTATTTGAATGGTTCAAAAATTTCGTGTTTATCAATTGATTGGCCTTCTTCTAATGGATATTTTTTTCCCCATATATCGTATTTGTTTGCCCAAATTCCTACGGCCATCGGATAGTCAGAATCTCTTTTTCTTTTTCCGTTTGACCATGTTTTTGAAATAATTGAATCTATTAAAAACTTCCATGCTAACTGGTGGTCTAGGTTTGAAGAACTATCTAAATGTCTGTGGTCAATCATAAAAACAATATATTTAACTCTTCTATTTTGCATATCCTTTTCCCATTCTTTCCAGTATATTGCTTCTCCTCCAATATCTGCGCTCCTTACTGTATGTGAATCTCCATCAATTTTGACATTTTTTCTTGTTGCTCTATGTCTCCCAACAGTTCTTTCTTGTATTTGTGGGACTTCTCCTCTTGTTCTCAATTGATGACTAAGCGTTGTTTTACCAACCATTGTTGCTCCATAAACTCCAAAATTAATCGCATGAATTTTTTTATAAAATCCTATAACTGCTTCACCAACCAAAATAGCAAAGCCAGTCATTAATGACATTTAATGACCCCATCCCCCAAGAAAAACATCAAATAGGAAACCCATGACGCTAAAATTAAAAACTGCTCCTATAATATTCCCAACTAAGAAGAAAAACAAAGTAGAGCATAAGCCCCAAAACCATGCTTTCATCTTAATAAAAAACACATCGGCAGAATGCGCTCTTTGTGTATTATAAGCATAATCCGAATCGGAAAAGCCCATTATGTCGCCAAAGACCATTCCTTCACCGCCTATTGTAGTGCGGCTAAGAACTCGTTTCCAACGCTATTATCTTCTTCCTGTTGAACAGGTTGATAAAAGGTGGTATTATATTGTTTTGCACTTTCACGCATCTTTAGTCGTTGTTGTTCATCCCTAGCCTTTCTTTCCCAGTATGCCGCAATTTTACGGTCTAAGAGCCAAAGTTCTATTCTATCGTTGAGAGATAAATCAAAAACGGCCTTCATAACCATGATTGCACCAATTGTTCCCAAGCCAAATAGAACAGAATGAGCCAATGGGCCATAAGGAAAATTCATTCCAAATGCCGCATACGCCCAAACATTTGTTCCGCTTAAAGCACCAACAAACAGAATTGTCATAATTAGACGAGTATCTTGACTTAATGCCGCCATATTATCACCTCAAGCAAAATGAAGGTAAGCATTTGCGTTGCCTGATGTTTCTTCATAAAATAGTCCAACAGAACAAATAACACCATGCATATCAAATTCAACTTGTGGAATAGCCGCACCATCCAGATTTAAACGGGCTAATTCTTTACCCGTGTTATCTGTTCCGTCAAATATCTTAACTTGACACGGTGCGCCACTATCATTATTAACATGAATGGAAATCAACTTACACTTACCTCTAAATACTAGCGTATTTCCTGTTAAAAGACCACTACTTCTGCAACTCGGCATCTTTCATCACTTCCGTTCAACCTGTCTATGAGGCATCACCCTCTTAACCCTATCGCTAGGATTATTACTTCAAAGAAGACTTTTTGCTCTTAGAGGGGGCTTTCTTCACCTTTGCTTTAGCGGGGAGAAGGTATGCACACAATTTGTCATGTGTGTCAAAATCCTTATCTAAAGCCCTGCTTAGGCGGGTTAGGCGAGAAGGTTCTACTTGCTTTAATTCTTTCCTATCGCTTTCAGCAAAGGAAATATCAAGGCATAAATCACCCAAATAACGCAAAGCGTCTTGAGCAGGAATATCTAAAGTAATATCCCTACTCAAGATTTCGCCATTAACCAAAAGGGTTTTTGACCGAAAACCCCAAGCAAGTTTAATTGTCGCCAATTAAACCACCTCAAAGAAGGCCATAGACTCTCATTCGGACTGAACCGCCATTCCCGTCATTTGCGAGAGTAGCGTTTGTTCCGTCTAAAGAAGTGAACATTAGTGCTAATGAACTGTTTGATTCATATGCGCCTGTTGCTGAACATTCAATCTGTGGTTGTAGTGCGTTTGCATTATCATGGCCTGTAATAACTGCCGCAGTAATGGATGATAGCCCAAAAGCAGAAGCAGGAATAATTGAACCTGTCGCAACAATTGAAGATACATCAACTAGCGCATCAACCATATATTCATCGCCAATTGCTCTTGGCTTGGTAAAACCTTTATGGTCTGCTAATAATGTAACTGAATAAACTAAAGCCATTTAAATCAACTCACAGGAGGTTGGTAATCTTTCCTTGACCCTTGAAGTAAGAGCATCCGGTTTCAGCCATTGTGCGGTAAAGAGCCTTGTTTCCAAGAGAACCGACACCGAATGGGTTTCCGTTGCTGATACCATCCTCAAAGTATTGAGTTGGTTTCATCACAGATAGCCACAAATGGTCAGTATCAAGGAAAAGCATATCACTAATCAAAGAACCGTTAAGTCCAGTTGAAGGCATAGCAGCAACAGGAATCAAAGGAATGTCGTAATAGGTTGAAACTCGGAATCCGACTTCTGCACCCTTAACACCACGAACACCGTTCACAGTTGGAACGATTTCCTTTCTATCCATGAAACGCTCTTGTGCTTGAAGCAAGTCAGAAAGAGTTTGAAGCGTATCATATCCAGTAAGGATAACCTTTGGTGAACCACCAGCAACACGAAGTCTGCGAACCATATCATTGATAACAGTTAGCGTCAATTGTCGTGCTTCTGCTGAAAGGTAGCCATCTCCGAAAGAAACTTCTGCATCCAAATACTCGTTGCCCGACGCACTTCGGAGTTTTCCGAAAATGGTGTCAATTTCTGCCGCAGTTTCGGAAGCAACGATGTTTCCACCGCCAGACGCAGCCATTTCAACAATTTCAGCCGAGTTAGCCACAATCTTGTAAAGCGAAGTGTAGTTTCTAGCAATAGCATTTGCAGTAGTATAAGCCGTATCGGGGTCATAGTTCTCCAAAGGATTAACAAGCATAGCATTTTGAACTTCTGCGTGATGCTTACCCATATCTTCTCTCAATTGAGCACGAATATCACCGATACCATCGTCAATTTGAGCCATTTCCATAGCCAATTCGCTGAAAGCAAATTGATGTGCTACAATTTTTGGACTGACGAACAATGTATCGTATTCAGGAGCAATTGAAATCAAACCATCTGTGTTTGAATCAAGGCTTGCGTTTTCAGGAACACCACCGATTCTATCAGCACGAAGAGAGTCTCCTCCATACAAACCGTCTGAAAGAGCCGTATTGGAAGCAAGGCTAATATCAAGGAAATTACCAGCACCGCCAGCAGGTCGCTTCTTGAGGATTCTCCAACCACTTGAAGAATAAGGTCGCTTTGCGATAACAGACAATGCATTGCATTCTCGGTTTAGCATAGACCATACCTTTTGGCCGTAAATTTTGTTATAGAGATTACCGTTAATACCAGTAATAGCGGATTGCGAACCATCGTGAGCGTTATGAATACCGCTAATGGTTCCTGCCGCTTTGAGCAATTGGTTGCTAATATGACCAGTTGCGCCCGTTCCGTATGTCTGTGCTTCTAAATCTGCAATTGTGTTAATATATCCTGTCATGGTAATCACCTCAAAGGTTTCCTCCAACCATTTTATGAATGTCAGCCCAATCCATTTCGGCTAATTCATCCATTGATGGGAGAGCAATTGTGGCTTCTTCTTGAGCCTTAATGATTTCGTTCTTCTCAGTAGTCAAAGACTTGCGGAGAGAAGCAAATTCATTCTTAAGAGAAGCAATTTCGCTTTGGGCATCATATTGAGCCTTAGCGAGAACATTTTCTCTTGAAGAGGTTTCAGCCTTGAATCGGTGTTCAAATTGCTTTTGGAGATTGTCGTAAGCCAACTTCTCAAGTTGTTCTTGACGGAAAGCATCGTAAGCCTTCTCAATGTTAGCGACACTCAAATCAAGAGTTTCTAGTTCTTGGTTGTCAAATGCCTTAACAACGGGCAAATCCGATGCTCTTGGCTTTCCGTTGTCAATAACGATTCGGTCAGCAGGTTCACCGATTTCAACACCTGCTCCATCAAGAGTAGATAGGAGGGCTTTGTTGGATTCATCCATGTATTCGCCCATGCCCTTTTCATCCATCATCTTTTCGTCATCTTCTTCTACCATAGCCATGCCTTTTTCTTCATCGGGCATAGCCATGCTTTCTTCATCTTCTTCCTTTCTTAGCATATTGACTTCTTCCATAAGAGCGTCAAGTTCCGCTAATGCTTTTTCAATTTTGGTCATATTTTTCACCTTTTTTGTTTTTTTGTCTTGTTTTAGAATATCAAATCTTGCTTCTGGATTAATTCCTTTTTCACAAATTGTGACTTCATGTAATTCTAACTTTGAAATTTCGTTGTATTGTCCAAATTCATTATTGGTTTTCTTTACTTTTTCTAAAGCCTGTCCTCCAATACTAAAACTTCTTAATGAACCTTTTCTAATGCCTCGGTTAATCTCTTTGGCTTTTTCAATATCATCTCTTAATTTGATTACAACAAAGAATCCTACATCATCTACTTCTGTTTTGAATAATCTTCCTGATTTATCTCGGTATGATTCAACTACTTCTCCGACTTGAACATTTGAATGATTGGTCATTACATTTCTAAACTTTGGGTTCTCCATGTATTTATTTACCGCTTCTTTAAGGGCTTTGAGTGTGATTAAATCATTTTGCTTATCAACGATTTCAATGCTTGCATATCCTCCAATCATTAAATCGTCTTGGCTTTTGAGAATCCTAAAATCCGAAGTGTTGTTTCGCATCACCGTAGAAGTCATTCTTCTCAATCCCTACTAACCCTTATCCAGTATATAAAGAACACCTATTCTTCCGTAGGAAGGGGCAATTTGTTATACCTATCTTCATAGATATTCCACTTTCCTTCATCCCCTTCCTTATCGGCAGGTGTTTGTTTGTAGCCCGTCCAAGCAAGCCACATTTTTTCACCATCCACATCTAACACTCTATAATGCATTTTTGTTTCAAATTTGTTGCCTTTCAAGAAATATTCATGATAGCCGTCCCTTTGAATACCTAAACGAATTTTACCCGAATCAATCAATTTACCTCTAGTGACCGTTTTTGCTACTTCTGCTGGATATTTTCCAGCCGCACCAAACAAATCAAACATCTCTTTTTCATTTTCAACATCTATTGTCCAAAACATATTATCTGTTTTTAATTTAATAGCAAGAGTTAAATTATCATCTTCTCTAGAATAAATTCTAAATTCTCCCTCTCTTAATTCTTTAGGGGTTTTATATTCACCTTCAACGAGTTTAATATCTTCCTTTTTGATTTCTTCTTCCTGCATGATTTTATCATCATCAGCAGCGATTTTATTATCTCTTTCGCTAATACCATCTCTAAGGATAGCCCATTTCTTTAACTTCTTTTCATCGGAATCAAGAACCTGTTCATATAAATCGTTATGTTTTTCTTTCAAATGATTGTGAATTTGTCTTGGAGTTTGTTCTCCATTCATCTTTAAATATTGAAAGATAGCAACAGTTAATTCACTTTGCTTAGTTTTCATAATATCAATGGCTTGTTGCTTCCACATATCTAAATCCATTGTGGCGTTCTTAGACATTAGATTATTCTCTTCATAACCATAGATAGTAAAGCCATCTAAATCATATTTAATGATAATATTGGCTTCTCCGTGGATATGGTCTGTGATTTTAACTCCCTTTGTAAATGCTTCAACATTGTAATTAAGAGACTTCTTGGTGTCTTGGGAAAGTAATTCTAAAGTAATTAATTTATCGGGATATTCAACTTCAGGAATTTCAATCGGTTTAGCAGAAAATAAACTAAATCCATCTCCTTTCTTCTTGACTTCATCTACCTTTACTCGGATAATTTCGCCAACATTAACAGCCATTTTTGTATTCAAAGCCTTACCTACATTCAAGTATTGTCTCTTATCAATCTCAACTGTTCCTTCCATTTCCTCAGTAATTGGGCCAACACCAACCGTATAGGAATATAAATTACTCTTTGTCTTTTTCTTCTCTAATACAATAACATCTAAATCAACAAATTTCTTTAATTTAATCCATTTTGGGTTTTTCTTTGTTCCGATATAATAAGTAGAAGTAGAGTCTTTGATAACGACTCCTTCCGAAGCAGGATTTTGCATAATTTCATCAGCATATTTTTGTATATCCTTTAGATTATCTGCTTGTCGTGTATCTTTCTTTGAAGGATATGCTATCGCTTCACTAGACTTTGATGAGTAATTATTGAAAAGAATAGTCATTCTGTTCTCTAATTCTTCATCAACAAGGGTTTGAGACTCATGGCGAATAATATCAAAAACATGACATCTTAATGTAGCATCTTTATATTTGCCCTTAAACACATGAGCGATTGTATCTGCTCTATGAAGAGGGTCATCTCCGTCAAAAAGAACCAATTCTGCATCAAAGATACAGTCTCCATATTCTTTCTTCTTTAGTTCTTCAACCTGTGCTTTACACTTATCAGTAATGTCTTTTTCATTATAAGAGTAAATTTTTACTTTGTCATCAATTTTGTGCAATTGAACTCTCATACCGTCAAACTTTTCCTGCACATACCAATTGCCGCTAAATCCCTTTAACTCCTTAATATCATCTACTTCAAAAATTCTATACATAGGTTTGTTGGGAACAATAAACTGAGAAACAGATTTTTTCTCTTCTTCAGGAATAGATTTTTGTAATCCTTCAATATCGGTAGTCTCTTCCCATTCTTCTTTACTATTCTTAGATAAAAAGATTAACTCTAACATATCCATAGCAGCCTTTACTTTAGATTCAACTTTCTTTGAGTCTTTTCCATCCCCGTAATGCTCAATAATATAGAGGGCTATGTCGTCCACTTCTAGGTCAAGTCCCATAAGACCCTCCGTAATTGTGTCGGGGGTCATGTCTTTAACCCTGTAAATGCTTTCAGATAGGGCTTTATTATCGTCCCTTATAGCATAATGCACAAATTTGACCATGCTTTCGGGGTTATCTAACAATTCTTCAAGCACACTATCCTTGAACATGGCGGCGAAGGGGTCGGCCACGATAGATGAAGAATACCTTAAAAGTTTAATATTCTCAAAAAGTTCTTTGGCTTGGCGTGAAGAAGGGTCTTTAACATCATTGTCATCTAAATCCTTTTCATCAATAAAATTTTTCATTTCCTTACCAGCAGCGTCGGCTTCATTATATGATTCAATGATGGTATCAACGGCTTTACGCCAACGACCCGAATATTCGTTTGGGTCATGTCTTGCAGACAAATAGGCTACCCGTGTCTTTTCAAAAAGACGAAGAATTTCTTGAGAAGGTTGTCTATCCTTCTCAATAGAAGCCAATTTCATATGAATCATCTATTTCTTTCGTATTCAGAATCTAAAGTTTCTCCTGAATAATCAGAATCATAAAACTTTGTTTGTTCAGGCATACCGTGTAATTCCTCTTCAAGGTTCATTAATTCCTTGTTTACCCGAACAATTATCTTCATCATTTTTTCTTTATCTTCTGGCTTAGCCTCTTTAATTTGTTTAGATAAACCAGTAAGCATAGCGGCTAGGCCGTCTATTTGACTAATAAGTTTCATTCTTTTTTCATGGTCTAACATAGGGTTAGTTTCATAATCTTCAGGTAAAATGTTCTTTAAAATACTAACCATTTTTGTTATTTCTCCCGCATAAGCATGAAGATTAATTGGCCCATCATTTGATTCTCCTTTGTAAGTATAATTTTCTGCTTTTGGTCGCTTCAATTTAACTGCTTCCGAATCATCATCCATAGGATTTCTGTTGTTATCCATTAAGGATTGATAAAGAATTTCTTTGGCTTCTCTCGCCTTTTGAATCATAATGCTAATCTGTCTTTCCTCTTTTGTTACTCTTTCTGGCATTTAAATCACTCCATCTTTGAAACCATTTTATGAATATCCGACCAATCCATGCTAGAAACATCAGTAGTAGGTAATGAATCAACCCCGCCAATACTGTTATCAAGAGCAGGTGTAGGGCTTTGAGAAACAACTAAACCAGCCTTCATTAACAGGCTATCTTTTGCATAGATTGTTTTTTCTAATGCTTCAACCTTTGCAGTTAAAGCCTTAATAATGGCTAACATATCTTTGTTAATACTTTCTTCTGTCATTCTTTCACCCCGAATCTATCCATACATGCCTTCTTTCTTTTGAGGTATTCAGCCATTCCAATTGACCCATTACCATAAAGTCCTGTTAATTTTTGAATACAAGCCTCATAAGAGTTATAATCAACCGATGTTCCAGCCATAGGTTTTCTCCTACTTTCGCCTCTAAATCCTTGTGAACTCATTCTTTTTGAAACATCATTACAGTCATTACAACCGCAACCGCTTGCCTTTAAAATTGTTTTCCAACTCATTTCTTTTCCTCTCCTTTTCCTCTTGGGTGAACTAAATCTCTTAATTGACGATAGAGCAACTCATACTCCTTACGCAACTTCGTAGCGGTGGCTACAATATCAATGTTGCGTTCATCCATTGATTTCATTTTCTTGTTTAACTTCTTATCTGATTTAATTAACTTCAATTCTCTAAGAGTTTGAATAAGTTCACCTAATTTAGTAAAGTCTTGTCCAAAAAATTCTGTTGGTTCTGCGGCTTGAAGAGTTTTCTTTAATCTCTTTCTTCCTTTAGCGTCTAAAGAATCAAGAAGTTTTTTAGGCTCTTGTTTCTTCTCCTTTAGAATAAAGCCATCACCTTCTCCATAATAGTCCCAAGTCATCATTCTTCCTCCTTTGGTGATTCTTGAAAAATCTTCTTAGATTCTTTTGTTGGTAAGTCTGCTGGCATTTTATCCTTAATTTTACTCTCAATGAAATTAACGACTTCTTGCAGTTCTTCTGCCTTTTCTTCATACTTCTTGGCTAAGTCGTCAATCTTTTTTGCGGCATCAACATCAATTGTAGGTGCGCCTTCAAAGAACCCTCCATCTGCTTGAAGAACCAATTTAACATCAGGGTTGCTCGCTAAATAGCCCGACAGCCCATCTTCAATATCACCCTCGGCTTTAGCAGTAATTCTTCCCATCTGTTTAGCATACCTACTTAAATCAAAGGTAATATTTGCTCCTTTAGTTAATTGTTCCTTAATTTCAGGCAAAGGGTCGGTTTGTTTAAATATATTTAAAATAGTGCTAAATTCTTTCAAAGTGGGCTTTAATCTATCAAAGGTATCTAAATCAACTTGAAGTCTTTCTAATTTTCTTTCCTCAGCCTTAAGTTCCTTTTGCAGTTCTTTTTTAGCATCTTCAATATGTTTTTCTTTATTATCATCAATATCTCTAATCATAGAACTAAGTTCCTTAATTGAACCAATTTTTTTCTCACGGTTTCCTTTAGTCCCTGAAGCAATAATTCTTCGTAAAGCAGCATTTAGTTTTTTAACCTGTCTAGCAACCAAATCATCTGGATTTTTCAGAGTCTCTCTAATCAATTCTATTTTCTCTTCAATAAACACCTTAGTGTTCATAATACTAGTAGTATGTTTTTGAGTAGCGTTAATTCTTCGTAGTGCTCTTTCGTATTCCCTATTTATGCCAACATCAGCCTTTCTCTTCTTTGCTCGTTGAAGCATACGAAGTCTTTCAGACTTTACCTTTGTTCTAGGAACTAAAGTTCTAGGTTCTCTCTTCCACCTTTGCTTATGGATAACTCTAAAAACTTCCAAGAAATCAATGTTTTCTCCATCAACATCAAATTCAATATTTAACACATCGTTAAGTTTTCCCTGTAATTTAATTACATTAATATCGGGGCCTTTCTTAACTTGTTCTCGGCCTTTTTTGTTGAACTTATACATTTTTCCTGAAAGAACTCCATCAACTAAAAGTTCTTTATACTCTTCTTCTAGGAGATTATTGTTTGCCTTTAATTGCGTTAAAAATGCTAATAAAGAACTAGAATTGGTAGAAGTAGCACCTAGTTGTGAATACTTTTGCATTACCCCTCTAACAGAAAGTTTTCCATCTTTTCTTGAAACTTTTGCATCCGAAGCAATTTCCGCTAAAATACGCGATTGAAAATCTAAGGTTGATAAAAGTTTATATGCACCAGATTCTTCAACAGACCTACTAAACTCCTCACCATATAGGTTTTCAGCAATTCTAGCATCTATTTGTGCTTGTTCATCAGCATCATCAACAGGTGCAGAATATCCTTCTTCTTCACTTGCTCTTGCAGAACCCTCTTCATCTTCTTCTTGTTTAGCAATAGCAATATATTTTCGGTAGGCTACCATGTTTTGAGCATTCATATTTTCAATTAAAGAGGCTTCAATTAAAGAGGCACTAGCCCTCTCCTTAACCAAAATAGATGTATTGTCATCTAATTCTGCTTTGCTTAAAATATTAAGCAAAGATTTATCTTTGGCTAATTCAATAAACATTTAAAAACCTCAAAAAGGAATGTTTTCTTTTTTTCCTCTTTTCTTTGATGGTAAAAGAATAACATCGGGATTATCAGAAGAAGAAGGTAGTGCTTTATGAGTAGTATCAGGAGGCAACCCAATAGACATATCCTTGCTCTTTTGCTTTTTATTATTTTCTTGAGAAGTTAAAGCCTTTACTTTGGCTAATTCCTTAGTCAATCTTCTTTGTTTCTGGTGTAAATCCTCGCTCATATTTTTTCCTCCAAAGTTCCTTGTGTTCTTTCTAAGATAGCAATAATTTGTTCTTTAGAAAGGCTCTTGATATAATCAACTGCTCTATCAATTAAATCACCTCTTGTCATTTCTGCTAAATTAGACATATCCTCTTCAAAAACTAAATCTAAACTATCGGTTCTTCCTTTTGGATTTATATCATCCATAGGATTTCCTCCCTTCATTCTCGTTTGAGTAGGTCTTTTTATCCTATTACTCAAAACCTTTTCAGGGATTTCTTTACCCCCGCTAAGTTTGCCTTTTCTATCTCTAGCGGCTTTTAATATCGTTTCCCAATTATCCATTTTAACCAACTCTTCTCTCAGTCCTTGTGTCAGTATTCTGATTTCCAGCCTCTAAGGGCAGACCCGCCATTCTCTTATCTGGGCCTACGCTCATTCTGCTTTTATTCCTTGTGGCTGGTGGGTTCTCTTGAGGCTTCCCTCCACCCTGCATAGCCTGTTCTTGCATCTGCCCCATCTGTGAAGCATCAATGTTTGTTCCTGCATAGGGGTCAGGTTGAGCCTGTTCCCCTTCGCCTTCTGCCGGTGGTTTTTCTTCGGGTTCTGGCTTTTTGAAAGTAAATTGACCATCTTCATCCATATCAACTTCAAATCCTAAATTCTTGGTTGATGCAGCAATATTGACTTCAATTTCACGCTTACGAAGAACAGCAATTTCATCTTCTTCTTCGCTTGGAGGTAATTTCAAATCCCAATCTGTAATACCAAATTGCTTTACAAGGAATGGGAAAACATAGTTATTATAAACAGTTTGTGCTTTTTGAACTGCTCTATTTGTTACGAGGATTTGCATACCTTCATTGTTTAATCCACCACTAGTGGTATTATCAGCCATGAATACTTTACTCACGCCATAAAAAGCAGAAATCCTATCTCTTAAATCATCCTTGACAGAAACATAATCCATTTCTTTGAGACTATCCATGAACTTAATCCACTCAACTGCCCCTTTACCGCCTTCTGCTTCAATACCCATGACAGGAATAAAGTGAGGGTCGGCTTCCATCTTTTCTTTAACAGACCGCCAAAACGACCGCATAGAGTCCATGTTTCTTGTTTGAACTGCAAGTAAGCCCCTTGGCATTCGGCTCTTTGTGTAAGACTGATTAACATAGTTCTCCATAGCAATAAGAGTCATAATATTGTTAAATAAAGTAATAACTGGAGACATACCATATAAACGAGAAGGACTGTATTTACTAAAGTGTAATACCTCTCCTTTCAAAAAGTGCTGGTCATCTCCATTTACTCTATTAACATAATGAATAGGGAATAAATTACTATTACAAACTTCACATTTTTCATGAGGGTCTTGATGAATAACCCCCCGATGATTTACACAAGTAAAGCCTTTTGTTCCTCTTTGTCCATTTTCATCTGAATAAATAAACATTGTCACGGGGTCGCCACGATAAACTTCTTTAATACGATGCATTCTAATTTTACCATTACCATCAATAAAATATTCTTTAACAAGAACAATGTAAGCATCGTCCATAATGTTTAAATCATCTTCAAGTTCTTGTAAAACATCAATAAACAGTTGTTCTGATTTATTAACATATCCTTCAATAAACTTCTCGGCATATTCTAATTGCTTAACATCAGGAATTTTTAAGTCTGGGCTTTTACAGCGAGAACATTCTTGAACAGGTCTTTTATGTTCTTTACCACAACTATTGCATCGTGCTTCATATGCTTTCTCCCAAACATATCCTCTTCTAAATACTTCCTGCTTTAATTGAGTAATGCAAGTTCTTGCTATAACTGATTGATTAACTATATTATAAATAATAGGGCCAGTCATCATGTGATTGGTTTCTCTTTCCTGAATACCCATATTGTATACTTTTCTATCAGCAGGTTTAGGAGTTTGTCTCCTAAACAGATTAGTAATGCTGAATCTTCTTTTTTCTTCAACCATGTATCGCACCCCCCATTTTAACGCTACGCTATCCTCGGCTATGAACGCTTCGGTTATGGCCTTCCACTATCCTCAATATCATACCTTTCATTACTTGAACGCAACATTTCTTCTAAAATACCTCTCAAATAAGAGGCTTTATTTTCAGGCCGCTTGAATCCTAGTTTTAAGTAATAAATAACCATTCTTTTATTAATGTCTGCTAAATTAGAAAATTTAACATATTTTTTCCTATCTTTAGGCAATTTATCGTTTAGGATGCCTTCTTTAAGTTGTCTCCACTTTGTTGTGCTTTTAGTTATTAGTAGGGTTTTGTCCATAACATCGCCTCATCAATTTTACAAGTTAAACATCTATTTGAAATAAGTTGTGTTCTACATCTTCTACAAACAGTAGCATATCTAATTCTTTTTGGTAGTTTTGTTCTTACCTTATGTTTAAAAATATCGTAGTGTTTTCTAGGCATCAGCAATTCCACCTTCTTCTGGCGGCTCTTGCTTTTTCGCTGTAAGTTCCATCTGCCCGCTTAAATCCTCTTGACCTTGCACAGAAAGACTTTCTTCTTTTTGCTGCTTTACCGCCTGGTTTTAATTTACTTGGCTTTTTAGTGACTGGACGCTTTAAATTAGCACCAGTTTCTCTTTTAAACTTAGCGCGACCTTTTGCACTTAATCCACCAGTTTTTGCGTGAATCTTTTTATTGTAGCCTTTGAAGGGTTTCTTTTTTAAAATTGGTTCATGAGTATAAATATCTCCATCTTTATGCATGAATACTTTACCTTCTTTTTCTAATTTTGATAAAGCCTGTTTAATTTCTGGTTCTTTACCAAACTGCTTTAGGTTTTTCATTCCCAAGGCTCCGCCTTCC
>VMHT01210510.1_pt1 | contig 17428 bp, 15 predicted proteins | sample 4693611 | NCBI WGS metagenome assembly VMHT01 (sample SAMN12280063, study PRJNA550983) | marine metagenome | isolation source: seawater sampled from same location over 5 years 0.02-0.2 micron viral filtrate | place: USA: collected off the coast of southern California halfway between the port... ...
AAGAAAATACGCTACTTTTCTAACGCTTCTCAGTGAAAAACAAGGCAACTGAGCGCATATTTTTTTGCTATTTTTTCTAACTGCAAAAACATACTGTCATATATATTCAGAATTCCTATGTCGAATATGCTGAAACAGAAAATGGACGAACATGCTTCAATTACGTTCCTTAACGGAATTGGATTCATCTTTGGCTTGCTTGGCGTTGTTGCTATCTTCATACAACAATCGCTTACGATGTTTTTGCCCTTGTTGATACCGCTAGTGGTGTGCATCATGTTTTGCGCCCTACTTGTGAATTCACAACAGAAGGCAAAACAAAGCCAAGAAAACATCACACCAAACCCGCTAAGAATTGACGTTATTTGATCTTCGATCAATTCCGATTGCGCCGCCTTCTTGGGGGGCGTTGCCGATTCGAATCCGCATTGCTTGATCTCTGGTTGGGCGATTTGGGCTTGTTACGTCGTTGATTGGTGCGATTTTTATTCGACTTACGATGAGAGTTGCGAGGCTTGTTGCCAGATTGAGCAGTCTTGATTTTTCCAGGCTTTTGATCTGGTTTTGGAATTGCACCAATAAAGTGGAACTCGTGAGTATCATCGACATCGATTTCGAAGCCAATAAGTTGCTGGATGCCGACCAAGTACCCTGATTCTGTATCGTCACAGAATCCGTAAGCAATACCTGATTTGCCAGCTCGCGCAGTTCTTCCGATTCTGTGCACATAACTCTCGGGTTCATTTGGTAAATCATAATTGAAGACGTGCGTAATGTCATTGACGTCAATACCCCGGCTCGCAATATCGGTTGCTACGAGAATTTTGATGTCTCCAGTTTTGAAATTGGCCAATGCTTTGGTTCGAGCACCTTGGCTCTTGTTTCCATGGATTGCCGCTGCATTGATTCCACTCTGACCAAGTTGCTTAACCAAGCGGTTTGCTCCATGCTTGGTTCGTGTGAATACAATCCCTTTGTTGACTTTTTCTCGTTTGATGATTTTAACGATCAATCGCCGTTTGTCGGCTTTCTTTACGAACATAATTTTCTGGGCAATTCGCTCTACAGTAACCTCTTCGGGACTGACGTCAACCTTGACTGCATTGTACAAGAATGAGGATGCGAGTTCGGCAATAGATTTTGGCATTGTTGCGCTAAACAACAGATTTTGTCGTCGTTTTGGCAGTAGGTTGAGAACTTTTTTGATATCTCGAATGAATCCCATGTCAAGCATCTGATCAGCCTCGTCCAAGACGAAGAATTCAACTCTGCTCAAATCGATGAAACCTTGTCCGATAAGATCCAGCAATCGTCCAGGTGTTGCGACCAGCACATCGATGCCTTTCTGAAGAGCATTGACTTGTGGATTCTGCTTGACTCCACCAAAAATCACTTTGTGACGAATGTCAAGATGTTCACTGTATGCAGAAAATCGTTCGTCAATTTGTGCCGCTAATTCTCGAGTTGGAGACAGTACCAATGCCCTGATGTGACGCTTTCCTTGAGGTTTGCTTCGACTCATAACCTGCAATACAGGTAGGGCAAATGCCGCGGTTTTCCCAGTCCCTGTTTGAGCGACTCCCAACACATCCTTTCCGTTGAGCAATGGTGGAATCGCTTGTGCTTGGACAGGTGTTGGTGAGGTATACCCTTCTTGTTCGATGGCAAGAAGGAGTTGTTTGGATAGTCCCAGTGATTGAAAGTCTTGCATGTTTTGTTCCCCAATAGAGTCACAAATTGCAACAATGCAAACTCCTAGGTTTTCATCTCGCTACCTTATCATGTAAAACAAAGTTGGTCAAATTTCTGTTTTGATGTTGAATTACAGGAGGTTCAGCAAATTGCCGAAGAGTATTTTTGCAGTCCCAATGATTAAGTAAACCACAATTGAACTTGTTTCATGGCAGGAGAAGCACTGACTGAACTCGCATCAATTGCGGTGACTGACGAGGTGTTGGAAGACCTCGGCAACAAAGTAGAAGATGTGACAAAAAAGTTTCCATTTCTGAAATACACCGCAGTGGCGTTGTTTTTTGTTGGATGGGGTGCCTATTTCCTGTGGTTTTACTGAACAATAAACTCGTCGCTACACCTCAGCAAATGCGTAATCATTCTTCTTCATCAAGTGCAGATGATAGTTCTTCGAGGTCGATTCGGTTATCCTCGTTGGAATCCAAGGCTTTGATGATCATCGAAACTTGTCCAGGGGAGAGGGTGCTGCCAAGATGTTGCACGAGTCCTTTGTACAATTCAGGGCCATTGATTTCTCCGTCATCGTCCGTATCGATGGATGCAAAGATATCGCTTGCGGTCTGATTGCTCTCTTTCATTGCATTCTTTAGGTTGGAAATGGCTTCGTCAACACTCCATGTTTCATCTTCTGACATGTTTGCTTGTCGAATCGTACGTTGAATAAATGTTCCGAACAAAGCCTTGTCTCAACGTTGTATCGATGTTGTTTTATGTATGGAAGAAGGAGTCCATGTTGTAGGTTGACAGTCGTGAGGACACAAGTTTTCTTGGTTCTGCTCCTGGTGGTGAGCGTTCTTGCACCGTTGCCTGCAAATGCTCAAGGTCGAGCGATGGAATTCAACATCGAAGTGTCTCGATTTGATTGGCTTTCCAATGAGACCATCTCCATGGATGTTCAATTGAAGAATGCCCCTTACAACACCAACTTTACTCTTGAATGGACATTGGTTGACGTCGATGATCTCATGATATTGAATGGTACGAAACTGTTCAAAGCAACAGGCACGACCACATCTCTCGTGATTGAACTCAAACATTTCTACAACAACGAGCACTTCTATACTTTCGATGCAGAGATTTACGATGAATCAGGTTCGCTTCTAGTTGCAGATTCTCAATCATTTACTGTTTTCCAAAATCGCAAAATCGCTCCAATAGGGAATTTGCTTGCCTTTGGTGATTCACTGAGTGACATGGGAAATGCAAAGGATTCTGTTCTCAATGTGCCTGATGTTCCTCCGTATTGGCAAGGTCGATTTTCAAATGGCATGGTTTGGATTGAGTACTTGTCGCAAGCTTACGGTGTAACAACAACCCATGGTTCTGGCACGCAACCCGGTGATAACAGAGCGTTTGGTGGTGCACAAACCGGTGCTGGTTTTTCCTACTTGTTGTTGCCAAATGTAGGGTCTCAAATCACAAGTTATTTCGGCAATGTCCAATCGAGTTTTGCTTCAAATGATGTCGTTTCTCTTTGGGCTGGAGGGAATGATTTCCTGTATGGGACGGCAAACGCTGACACGATTGCAACCAACATGGAAAGTCACATTCGACAACTTGAGGCTGCAGGCGCAAGTACGTTCATCATCCCCAACTTACCTCCCCTAGAAAAGACACCAGAAATCCTCAGCAGAAGTCAAACACAACAACAGAACATCGCTTCTGAGGTTGCAACATACAACAACAAACTTGCAGCATTGGTGAGCAGTCTTCAACTTGAACTTGGTATCGTTGTCTACTCGGTTGACGCTTATTCAATTTTCAATGATATCATTGCCAACAAAGAAGCATTGGGTCTTGTGAACACACAGTCAGCTGCGTGTTCTGGTGGTGCAGGATTGCTTCCACTGCCAATTTGCAACAACGGAGATCCTGTTGTATCCAATGTGGATGAGTACATCTTCTTTGACAAGGCTCATCCGACTCGAGCCATGCATCAATACATCGGTCGTTTTGCCATCGAATCCATCGGTCAAGCGGATACAGATGGCGACGGAATCATCGACCAGATGGATGTTTGTGAATGGACGACTGATGTATCAACCGTCAATGCTTCTGGTTGTTCTTGGGATCAACGCGATGATGATGGTGATATGGTCTTGAATGCTAATGACCAATGTCCTGGTTCGATGGCTGGGGCTGTTGTTGATGAGGATGGTTGCTCAGATGCACAGAAAGATTCTGATGGGGATGGAATGAACGATGCTATTGACCCATGCAAGAACAGTCCGAACTTGATTGATTACGATCAGGATGGTTGTTCAGATTCAGAAGATTGGGACGATGATAACGATTCTGTGGCCGACTTTGAAGACAATTGCCCGAAAGGAATCATTGGAGTCCATGCTAACGATCTTGATGACGATGGATGCTCTGATGTTGAAGATATTGACCTTGATGGTGACGGCCTGACAAATGTGGATGAAGATTTGATTGGAACCGATAAACGTCATCCGGATTCCGATGGCGATGGCTACAAGGACGGTGTTGATGCATTCCCACTCGACTCTTCAGAATGGCTTGATTCCGATTCCGATGGTTGTGGCGACAACACCGATGAATTCCCATTCGATGAAAACGAGTGCAAAGATACCGATGAGGATGGTACAGGTGACAATGGTGATGCCTTCCCTGCTAATGAAGCGGAATGGGCGGATACGGACCAAGATGGATTTGGAGACAACAGCGATGATTGCCCATCTGAGTTTGGACTGTCTCTACTGCCATTAGGTTGCCCAGATCGTGATGGCGATGGTGTTGCAGATTCGATTGACGTCTTCCCCAACAATTTCGATGAATGGTCGGATGCGGATGGTGATGGTTATGGAGACAACTCCGATGTGTTCCCAGAAAATGCAACTGAATGGTTGGATACGGATAACGATTCATACGGCGATAATTTGGATGTTTTTCCACTCAATGCATCCGAATGGTTTGACTCCGATAGCGATGGTGTTGGAGACAACGCCGATGCTTTCCCTCTTGATTCATCAGAATGGCTTGATTCCGATAGCGATGGGTGTGGAGACAACGTGGATGTTTGGCCCCTTGATGCTACCGAATGCTACGATCGAGATTTCGACGGAGTAGGCGATAATCAGGATGTTTTCCCTGACAGCGCCCTTGAATGGCTTGATTCCGATGGGGATGGCCTTGGTGATAATACTGATGTTTTCCCATTTGATAAGGAAGCAAAATACGACACGGATGGTGACGGAGTTCCTGATTCAACCGATTTATTCCCTCGGAATTCTGGGATGGATTCGTTCCTTGATATCGGTTGGAGGATTGGTCTTGTACTCCTCGGAATTAGTGGGCTTGTTTTGTTCATCCAAAGGCGCAATGTGACGGTTTCAGAGGATAAAGAATGGAGCCACGAATCCATGTCGGATGGAGATATGGAACAGTTCAACAGACCTTCAATGGCTCCTTCTCTTGAGAATTTTGAGTGAATTGGCCATTCCGTAAGGTCATTATGTGGATGCAGGCAGGCCGAACCATGCGCACAAAAGCGATCCTCCTCGCACTGTTGATGGCGACCGTCTCTTTATCTGGTTGCTTTGGCGAAGAAGAGGTTGTACCTGACCTTGTTGTTGAAGTGGAAGAGCAACCTCGAATCTTTGTCACCGATAAGACCGGAGCCTCCCTTGAGATGACTCCTCTTGAAATGACATTCCAGTTTAGCGATGTTGGTGAGACAGGGAAAGAACCGAGCATTGGAATCACCTCTAGTGGCTGTGTGTTCTTCATCGCCATGGAGAAGGTCATGCGCACATGCGACGGTGGCCAATCGTGGGATGAAACTCAAGACCCTATCCAATGCTCTCCTACAACCAGTGACCCATACGGCTGGGTTGACCCTATCACTGACCGCGTCTTTGGCGTCCAAATGATTGGCTTAGAAACCTCATGGATCTGTTGGAGTGACGATGACGGAGAAACTTGGATGGGTAATCCTCACGACTCTGGAACAACTCCACTAAATGATCACATCAAACTCGCCAGTGGTCCTTGGACCGATTCTGGTTATGGCGCATTAGGACAATTCACAAGTGGGTTTTACGAAACAGCGGTCTATTATTGCTACAACAAAATCGCAGGTATCTTCTGCTTCACCAGTTTTGATGGTGGTGCAACGTTTGAAACTGGTGGACAAATCATCGGTCTTGCAACAACCAACGGCGGTCTTCATGGAGCAATTTCCACTGCACCTGATGGTACAGTGTATGTCACACCTCGTGTTGCTACACCAACGGTTATCGTTTCCAAGGACAACGGATTTTCCTGGTTTGAGCGGTCGATGGGTGAGGATGTAAGTACGCCCAATCCGCGGAAGAATTCTGAAGTCTCTGCCGATACTGATTCGAATGCATATCACGTTTGGACAGGAGCAGACGAGGGCATCTACATGTCCCGTTCCATGGACTCAGGCGAGACATGGGAACAGGAGAGTATTCGAATCTCACCAGCAGGTGTAATCTCTACAGTGTTCCCGCAAACCGATGCGGGTGACCCTGGTCGAATTGCAATCACCTATTTGGGAAGCGAAAACACTGAAATGTTGAACGAATCTGATCTCGATGGAAACCCTTGGAATGGAAACGCACACTATGCTCCAAACAATGCAACCTACCATCTCTACATCACCTACAGCCTCAATGCATTGGATGAGAATCCAATTTTCCATACCTATCGTGTGACTGATGACCCTGTTCAAGTAGGTTCTATCTGTTTGAACTCAGGGGATTGTCGAGACATCGGTGGTTCAAACCGAAACCTGCTTGACTTTAATGATCTCCACATCGATCGTCAAGGCCGTGTCTATGTCGCTTTTGCAGACGGATGTACAGGTGACTGTGCAACCAATCCGAACGCTACTGCGTCTGATTCAAGAGATGGTCGAGGAGGAGTTTACTACCTTGCAAGCGGACCCAGTCTGTATCTGGCAGACGGTGAATTAGAACCGTTGTTCTGATCAAATCAAGAGACTGATGGAACTGTTTGGCCGTTGATTTTAATCGATTGCATAATGGTTTTGAAATCGTTTCTGGCTTGGGCAATACGGGCCTTGCATTCCCTGATTCGTGCCTTGTGAGCTTCCTTTCGTCGCTTCCATGCTTCTTTCGATTCCTTCTTTCTCTCTGACTTTGCAACCTTGTATTCGTCACGTCGCTTGATCAATTCTGAGAATCCTTTGCGCAGTTGTTGAACACATTGAGACAATCTATCTTGCAATTCGAGGGAGACTTGTTCTCCTTCTGTATTCGTCTCGAAGGCTGTCTTCATGCGTTGAGATTCGATTGACTTGGGTGGAATTTTATGCAAATCCTTGGTCATTCCAAACCAAGATGCAACCTTAATCCACCATTTTGATGGGTCCCAATGATACCATTTGTGTCCGTTTCGGTAATCGGCTTGGAAGGTGTGATGGAAGTTGTGGTACCCCTCTCCGAAAGTAAAGAACGAAAGCAACGGGGAATCTCGTGATGTGTTTGCTGTCGAATACGGTTGTGTACCCCACGTGTGTGCTGCAGAGTTAATGAGGAAGGTCGCATGGTGGACGATGACGACTCGAAGGAAACCACCGTAAATCATACCGCCAAGGAATCCGTGTATTCCCCCGAGAGCAAGAAAACCGACCGCTCCTGGAAGAACGATTCCGACGAGGAATCCAATAAGGAAGATATTGCGATCTTGCCATGCGAGGATTTTGTCCGCCTGCAGATCTTCAACATGCTCAACAATTTCCTCTCCTTGGTCGACCATGACCCAGCCCATGTGCGCCCACATGAATCCTTTTTTGACCGTGTAAGGGTCTTCTTCTTCATCGGTCTTGAGGTGGTGTCGTCGGTGATCACTGCACCACTTGATGGCTGAGTTTTGGAAGGCAGCGGCTCCAAACAGTGCGTAAAACAATCGCATGGGCCATGCTGCTTTGTGGGTTCGGTGGCTGAACAACCGATGATATCCTGCTGTGATGGAAAGTCCACTTGCTAGGTAGAAACCAACGAAGATGATTGGTTCCGCCCATGAAATCCCGTAGTTTAGGCTGTAAAAAACAACGCTACTGATGGCAAGGAGAGGCATTCCGACCAGGAATGTTGAGTTGATGATGTTGAGGGAATTCCGGTGTTCCATGGCACACCGACTTGGAAATACTCTTTGATGTTGTCTGTATTATTTTCATACAAGTCTCATTTTTCTCGTTTCATTGGATGCTTGAACAGAGTGGACGAGGTGGTATCCTTTTATATGCGGCTTATCCGGAATTCAACTGAGGGTTCCCATGGACTATCAGCAATATATTGATGAAATCAATGCTCTCAACGATTACTTCCGTCTTGGAATTGCAATAGCATTGACGTTCGTTTCACTCTTCCTCGCCAAGTATGCCGTTATTCGTCCATGGTGGAAGTTCGTTACATCAACGGATGCCGATTGGGACGACCACTTGCACCGCCCGCTTGCAAATCGAACGTATGCGCTCATTCTGGCTGTAGCCTCTCAATTGACAATTCGTTGGATTATGGGGACCTCAAGTTCAACCTACGATTCTACTGAACCATTGTTCGCCGCATTTTACATTATACTCAGCGCCTCGATCTTGAGTGTCTCTATCAAGCACCTCATCCCTGTGCTCATGGATCAATTCAGTGCCCAAGGAAGCGTTACTGTTTCAGGTAGTAACTCCATCATCGTGTTTTTCCTTCGCACAGTCGTTTGGTTTGCAGGTTTGTACTTTGCACTCAACCAACTCGGAATCGAACTGCTCGGAATTCTCGCATCTCTTGCAGTGTTCTCCCTGATTATCGGTCTAGCAGTGCAACAGACACTTGGAAACATTGTCAACTCATTCCTTCTTGCCATCGATCGACCGTTTGAAGTCGGTGATCGCATCGAAGTTGAAGGAACATGGGGTTCGGTCGTTTCCGTTGGGATTCTCTCGACCAAGGTCCTTGACCGTGATGAACGTCTCGTTGTCATCCCTAACAACACGCTGGTTCAATCAACTGTCGTCAACCACGCTCGAGGTGGAGGCGATGGTGTCGCTCGCCGAATTTCAATTGTACTCGACATTGGTGTAGACTACAGAGAAGACATCGACCACGTCAAGTATACTCTCCTCCAACTCGCCAAGGAATGTCCGTACGTCATCGACAAGCCGGAGCCACGGATTCTGTTGCATGAGCTTGCAGATTTCGCAAAGATTTTCCGCGTCTACACATGGGTAGAAGATTACAGCGACGAGTACGTAGCTCGAGACTGGCTCCTCCGGAACATCGATGAGCGCTTTGGTAAAGAAAACATCAACATTCCATTCCCAACTTCCGTTGAATTGTCCGATAGCGTCTACGAACAAGCAGAAGTTACCAAGCAACGCACTGCAAAGCGAAAGATGGTCCAAGAGCGCAAGAAACTCGATGAATCTCGGAACAATGCCCGTTCTGAACTTGAGGACATTAGTGTTGAACTCAAGAGTGCTGAACTTTCCAAGAAAGATCGAGCTGAACTTGAAGAACGACAACGCGAACTTAATTCTCTCTTGTCTCAGTTCGATCGTGACGGTAGTTGATGTTCAACGTCATTCCTCGGCGGTGAATTGAAACCTTGTGGGGGCCTCGGAACTTCATGACCGATAGGATTGACCTAACAAATCCTGAGCGTCGTATGCTCCGTGCGATGCTATCCTCTCCCTCGAGTGTACACACGCTCGAACAAATCATGGATGCGTGTGATTGGAGCGACCAAGCCGTTGCCACAGGAGCCGGTCATGGTTTGAGTGACAAAGGCTATGTCACAATACAAGAAAATGTACGTCGCAGAATTCATGCTGGTCAAGAGGGCCACAATGCGATTTCAAACGGCTTGCTTGAAGCACGACTTTGGTCATGGATCTCCTCTCAAGATGAACCTACAATGGCAAAACTTCAGGCGAAATTTGAACGCCATGAAGCAGGGCCCGGGATCGGTCTTCTGAAAAAACTCGGCGTCAAACTCGAAGGAGGAACATTCACGTGCGAGGATTCCTCAGCACTCAAGTCCGAATTGCAAGCACGAGATATGTTTCTAGCATCACTCCCTGCTGACGAAGAGGATCTCTCGGAGCGCCTTCTCAAGCATTTCAAAGGACGAAAAGAATTGATTGAGATTGTTGAACTTCGAACTCGAACATGGATCCTAACCGAAGAGGGTAAAGCTATGTCGGACCAAGGTCTTGATGAGCGTAAGCAAATTTCAGAAATAACTCCTGAACTTCTACAATCCGGTGGATGGAAAGAAGCCGAGTTCCGCTCATTCGATGTCACACTTGAATCAACAACGCCCCGAACAGGACGTTCTCACCCGATGCAAGAATTGATTGAGCGCATTCGTCGAATTTTCTTGGAAATGGGCTTTTCTGAACTTGTTGACGATTATGTCCAAACGGCTGGATGGAACATGGATGCTCTGTTCATTCCACAAGATCATCCTGCACGTGAAATGCAAGATACGTTCTATCTTGATGACCCGAAGAGTCTGGAATTGGATTCAGAATTGGTTCAGAAGTGGAAGGAGATTCATGAACACGGAGGCGACACAGGTTCAATGGGTTGGTCCGGTTCGTTCTCAGAAGATGTTTCTAAGCGTGGATTGCTACGAACACACACAACTGTAAACACGATTCAACATCTTGCACGTCATCCAACTGAGCCTTGCAGAGTCTTTTCAGTGGATCGTGTATTCCGTAAGGAAGCAATTGACAGTACGCATCTCCCTGAATTTCATCAAATTGAAGGCATCATTATGGAGCCTGGAGCCAATCTTCAGATGTTGGTGACAACTCTCAAGACGTTCTATACCAAAATGGGCTATCCTGAGGTGCGTGTGCGTCCAGCATATTTTCCCTACACCGAACCCAGTCTCGAAGTTGAGGTCAAGTGGAAAGGCAAGTGGCTCGAACTTGGTGGCGCTGGTATTTTCCGCCCCGAGGTAACAGAACCCCTTGGCATCACGTCCCCGGTTTGTGCTTGGGGAATGGGTCTCGAACGTCTCGCAATGTTGGTTCTCGGATTGGATGACATCCGGCAATTGTACATCTCTGACTTGGAATGGTTACGTAACCAACCTTTGATTTGACGGCTCAAGTATAATAAACCACTGCACTAACCTCCAGTGCATGTCCCAAGGCATGCATCTGTCAAACACCGAAACAATACCTGGAAAACTCATTACCGCGTCGTTTGGGCTGGTTCAAGGCTCAACCGTGCGAGCGAAGAACGTCTTCAAAGACTTCGGAGCCGGATTGAAAAACATGGTCGGTGGAGAACTCAAAGCTTACACTGAACTGCTTCAAGAATCACGAAACGAAGCCCTTCAACGCATGATGATGGACGCACAATCACGCGGTGCAAACGCCATTGTCAACGTTCGATTTGCTACCTCTGCCGTTTCTGGCGGTGCAGCTGAATTGTTTGCATACGGAACTGCAGTTACTGTTCAATGAGGCGGTCGTTTGGCACTGTTTATCCTCATAGTCATTGCTAGCATCATAATCTCGGTGATGCCGACCCTTGGGTCATGGTTGTTTGGTAATTGGCACCAAGGTAAAATTATTGACCGTCTAGCATCTGAGGAGAAAGCACTCAACGATTCTGGTGCAGGGCATCCAATCAACAATCTGTCGAAACCGACTCAAAGCACTGACGTCGAAAATTCCACGCTCGTCATGTCAAGCATCTCCGTCGGACCTTCATGGTGGCAAATGATGATCGGAGGTTGGAAAAATTTCTTCGGTGGTAAGATTGAATCCTATGATAAGATGCTTGGCTACGGACGTCGTAAAGTCTTACACGATATGAGAGTGCAAGCACTTCAACAAGGATTTGACGAGGTCATTAATGTCCGAGTTGAAACAGCGATGATCACCAAAAAGTCCGGTAGGGATGACAAAACCGCTGCTTACGAATTCATCGCATATGGTACTGCTATCAAGTACGTTAGGTCCTAAGATTAAGTAGTAAATCGTTCACCAAGTGAGTTGGGGAACACCTATGGGAAATGAAAAACTAATCGCTGGCGCAGTCATGATTCTACTGAATTTGGTTGTATTAGCACCGATTGCAACAAGTATGGTTGAAGACGCAGTTGAAGACAACTTCGAAACCTATCCATACGATTCAGCATGTGCTGATTCGGACTGTACAACTGCTGAAGCAGACTGGGCATCGTCCACTTCTGACCGAACATATTACGCATGGAACTTGACCAATGCGGATGAGGTCATGGCCGGAGAAGCTCCGGTCTACGAGAAGTTGGGTCCGTTTGAATACGACATCACAACAACTCGTAACATCATCGACTTCAACAAGTCTGCGGGTACTCTCACCTACGATGAGTCCAAGGTTTTCACCTGTTCAGAGACTTCTCCAAACGATTGTAACACCATGATTACACAACTCAACATTCCGTTCCAACCTCAAGTTGTTGGAGCAACTGGAATGGCTATTGAAGGTGTGATGGATTTGACCAAGGTCGGATTCTCCGCTGGTGTTATGGCCATTGAATTGGAATCCTTCTCTGCAGCAAAGAAGACTGCAGAAGATCTTGAGATGTCCTACATGGGCATACAAGCTGGTGCTGTTACAGGTGGCCCAGTTGATGCTGCTAATGCATCGATGATGCTTGGTGTTGGCTACTACGACGCCTTTGACGCATTTTTCGCTGCAACTAACAGTTCTGGAATGAACAACATGAGCGGTGCTGGTGAAACAATCACCTACACTCAAGCAATTCAAGGAACGCAAGCAGCAGCCGGACAAGCAGTCACATTTGCAGGAAACGCTTCAATGGGTGACATCTCCTATGCTATGGATTCTGCAACATGGATCACTGGAGAGGATGCTTCCCTTACAAGCATGAACGGTGTTCTCCTTCTTGCTGGACACTGTGACGCATTCCCAACCGCATCCTATGATGAGATCATGGCTGATGCAGCTAATGGATTTGCAAACGTCGGTACAATGCAACGTGCAAGCGTTTGGGGATTCACTGCTATGGCTGACGAAACAACACCAGATTTCAACGCTACAATCGCTCGAGATTACGCAATCTGCTACGGTGTAGCTGGAACATTCGCAGAAGTCAACGGTGGAGCCGATGACGACTGGTTCGTGGATTCAACCGCTGTTGATGCTTCCACTCGAATCATGAACTATCTCGGAGTTGACATTGACAACACTGTGGCAATGGGTCTGCTCTTCGGAGGACAAGACACCGAAGAGCCAATGGGTCTTTTCGCTACAAACGAGGACGGTACTTCATTCGGACTTGCTAACTTCATGGGAATGGAGGCTGCGGATGCAATGACTGCATACGGACTTGATCCAACACAATACGGTGCTATCGCAACATGGGCTGGCGGCTGGTTGACCAGTGCCTCTGCACTACCAATGGCACTCCTTGGAGGAACAGGTACCATGACCGCAGAACAATTCGTGAACGTCACATTCGGTGATGAGGACCCTGTCAACGGTGGTTACCTTGACAACAGCCTCAACCTTGGCGGTGCTTGGGGAACTGCACTCATTCCAGCATCCGAAGGAGCTCCTTCGATTGCATTGGACGCTGCAGTATCTGGAAATATCCTCTACGGGCCACTTGGCCTCACCACTTCAACAGGTGCAACAATCTTCCTATACGGAGAACTCACTGGTATGACCCCTCCAATCGACTTTGCAACCATGCAACCAGGGGCTCCTATGGAATGGAATGCTACAACCGTATCTGCTCTCTATGGCGTTGATGCGAATGCAGCAAATGCTCTACGAACCCTCATGATGAGTGTCATCTATGGTGACTTCGTCCCAGGATTCCTCGTTGACAGTTTCGGTAGCCAAGGTCAATACATGACCATGCCACTCAACAACTGGCTCTATGGCTGGTTCGACCCGGTCAGCATGATGGTTGCTGATGATCCAACCGCTCCATCTGCAGGATGGGCTACGTTGGAAACCAACGCAACATACTACGGATCCGGTGGAGTTTCTACTGGACCTGCAAGTGTTTACGTCATGTGTACTGGGCACAACGCAGACTGCGAAAAGGGTGAATCTGTCTCCGAAGACGGTTCGAACCAACTCTCATGGCGCAATGACGCAATGATGACCGCAACCTTTGGACTCGTCATGCCACAAACACTTGATCAAACAACTGGTGGTTTCCTTACTGGTGACGGAGATTTGGTCAATGCTGGTGGATATGCAGTAACTTCGGTTGATTGCAGTGGTACTGGAGACGTTAAGGGAATACCTGTAGACGAATGCTCCGCAACGGTAGACCCTACGACCAACCCAATCACTGCTAAACTCATCAAGAGTTTCACGCTCCTTGATGCAATGACTCCAGCACTTCCTGTTTACTTCGGCAGTGAAATTAACATGCACTCGGAAGAAGTTTCAGGACTCATTATTGCAGGTGACTCAACATCAACCTTCTATCTTGACACACGTACAGGAATCGATCTTGCATCAACTCCTGCAATGACTGACCTACAACCTGTATTCCAGATTGTTCAAGGCTCAGAGATTGAGGATGATGATGCTGAAGACATGGAAAGTGCAATCGTACAGAACCAAGAGATCATGGGCTGGTGGATGAACTTCGACAACGGCTTCGATTATGTCGCATTGTTGCTTTACATCGGCGGTGTCGCTCTGATTATCATGCACTTCGTGATGGCTGGTCAGAAAGAAGACGAAATCTTTGACTGAAGTCATAACACGCTCCCATAGTCTTAAATCGCTCCTGAGGGAGCAATAGGTATGGATAAGCGTGCTAAGGTAACAATATTCGTCGGAATTGGTATCTTCTTAGTTGGCATCATTGGCATGGTCATCGGCGCTGTTGGCGTCAGTGGGGTAGACGAATTAACGAAATTCAAGCTCGACGATGTCTCAAACGGAACAATCGAGATTGTTGACTCGGATGGATTAGGCGACCTTGGCATGACTTTCTGGGTCAAGGGAGAATACCTCGATGCGGATGAGAATGGCATTTGGGATCATTGTGATCGGATAGACATCAACGTAACAGAACGACCCAATCTTGCAGATTGGAGTTCTTACGATGGTGAATTCTATTACGAAGTCCTTTATCCTGACAAAGGTGATACTTCCGGTTGTGAAGCAGAAATTCGTAACCAAAATTTCGATCGTGAAGGCTATGTCAAGATTGGACGTGCATGTAACGGTTGCTTTGCAGGGACTTTTTCCTTCGAATCGAGTGAGAATGTATCAGTATCATATGACGATGAATTAATTGAAGATCTCGGAGGAACTATTGGTTTGATCGTCCTTGGTTTCTTGGGTGGGACAGGGGCTCTATGCTGTGGTGTTGTCATCACTACGGTTGGAATCATTCTGATTTTCACTCTGAATGATGATGCTCCTGTCACGATGTCGATCGGCCCAGATGGAAGTTATGTCATGGACGCCGTACCTCAAGGTGCGATTGGTGTTGGTGTGAGCCAAAACATCAGTCAGGTAACCTCTACAGCAGTTGTTACAGAACAAATGACCACAGCTGAGCCGTATCAATTCCCTTCCACAGATGAAGCAGAACAACCAAGTTCGACTCCAACAGAATCGAAAACAAAGGTCGAACCGTTTGAATTCAAACCCGAGTAACTACTCTTCCTCATCTTCGTAAAGGAACACATTGCATGCGGGGCATGTGAATGTAGAGGGGCGACCTCCTTCCAACTCAGTAACAGTTCCACAAGGCCCACAAAGAATGGTCGTTCTTTTCGGTTCGTCAAGGGTTACGTCAACTCTGTACATGATTCGATTTGCATCAGGTAATTGCTCCGCACTCGGCGTCCATGCGGCAATATCCTTCTCGCTCATGGTTTGCTGACTTGACGTACTCATCCCAATAATGAAGAGAAGAACACCTGACACGCCGATCACTGCTCCCATCGAAAGTACGCCTCCTACAGATAGGAACGCTCCAAAAACAATGCAAATCATTCCGGATAGAATGAGGTTTTCTCGCACGTTGCGAACCATTGGACTCACCTAGTTGAGAACGTTAGAGAGTGTTTTTGCAACACGTTCAATTCCATCCGAAGGTATGGCACAAAGTCCGATTCGAATACCACCGCGAAGCGGTACCAAGTAGACATGATGCTGTGCACAGGCTTCAGTAATGCTTTCAGGATCTTCATGTTCGAGCCAGGCAAAGAATCCATCGTGAGTGGGATTGATTGGAACACCGAACGTTTCGCAGGCTTCAACGAATGAATTTCTTCGATCCGTTAGAAGACCTTGCAGTCTGTCACGTTCATTGGACCACGCTTCTGCTGTCTCTTCAGCTGAATGAAGTTGAGCAGCAGTGTACTGCAAAATACGAGGTGCTGCTGACCATGTTTGACGTCCGGTCGTTCCAAAGATGTCTCGGAGTCTATCTGTAACCGCTTGGTCGGGATGAATGCAGATCAATGCTCCCGTTCTCAATCCATAGGCTGTATGAGACTTGGACAGTGAAAGAGCATATGTGATGAGGAAGTTCTCTGGCCAAGGAGTTCCATCGTCCACGGTTTCTCTGATGGTTTGACCCCAGCCGTGTGGCTCATCCGCATAGAGACTGTATGCAGTGTCCAAAAGAAGTGTATGGCCGACCTCTGGATGTTTCGCAGCACTTGCCATCATGATGTCAAGAGCGGCCCGTCGACCCATTGGACTCATTGTTAACCCGGTTGGATTGTGAGCAGGGTCGTTCAACCACACCATGACCGACGACTGTTGTTGTGCGAGGTGTTCGACCGTTTGTTCAAACTCTTCGTCTGCAAAGAAAGGGTACTCACTCTCATCATTAGGAAGCAAAGGCCATGTCGCCATTTCGAGGCCACAGCCTTTGAGGAAACCAGCATATGGTCCCCAATGGCGGTCACGCAGTAAGATTGCCTCGCCTCGTTCGCAAAGATTGTTCGCTGCTAGGAAAAGCGCACCAGAACCGCCTGGTGTTGCTGTTGATACAAAGTTGAATCCGAGTTCCTCGAGTTCAGATCGATGTTCACCTAATGCCAAGGAGATGCTGAGGTCGAGAAAATCAGGCAACCCCTTCAGGGGAGCATAGGATGCAAATTCAATTGCCGGAGCCTGTCGTAACATTTTGTCGACCACATCATTGATGGCTAAACTTCCGTCATCTTCGAGAAGAAGACCTGCAGTCCCGTTAATTGCATCATGCCCTTCTTCCTTTGCTTTGAGGTATCGTGCATACCATCCGAAGATTGTGTCGTTCCCACGACGCGTTGACGCGAGCGCATTCACGAGGGATGCCCCGGGTGCTTCGTCCATGCCCAACCCAAGTAGGATGACCTCTTGACCTTGTAGGGTTGGACCGTTTCCTTCATGAAGGGGATGAGAATGGCATGACAAGGCCAACGTAGCATAGCTGGTAGTGCGCCTGATTTGTAATCAGGCGGTCGGGGGTTCGAGTCCCTCCGTTGGCTCCACCAAACCATCCAACAAGAATACTCAAACCGTTGAAGCGTTTGGTACACGCATGAGCGTTGCTCGACTCGATGGAAAAGCATGTGCCTCCGATTTGGAAGAGCGGTTGAAGCAACGCATAGAAGCATGTCCTGTTCAACCACATCTTGCGGTTATAATCGTCGGAAACGACCCTGCTTCGC
>VMHT01194737.1_pt1 | contig 17425 bp, 10 predicted proteins | sample 4693611 | NCBI WGS metagenome assembly VMHT01 (sample SAMN12280063, study PRJNA550983) | marine metagenome | isolation source: seawater sampled from same location over 5 years 0.02-0.2 micron viral filtrate | place: USA: collected off the coast of southern California halfway between the port... ...
ACAAACTTTGAACCCAGAGCACTTCTTACTTCAGTTGAAGTTATTCCAAGGTTTGATAATAATCAATATGAAGTTATAGTAGAATTTTATATTCAAAACGCACCTACAGAACTTATTGATTTATCATTTACACTAGAGAGATTACGATAATGGCAACTACAGAAAAAAGATTAGACGTTACTGATTTAGACTTTGATGATATCAAATCTAATTTAAAAACCTTTATGAGAAACCAATCAGACTTTACTGATTATGACTTTGAAGGTTCTGGTATGAGTGCTTTGTTGGATGTTCTTTCATACAATACACATTACCTTGCAATGAATATGAACATGGTTGCAAACGAAGCTTTCCTTGACACTGCGTCTGTTCGTTCTTCTGTGGTTTCCCATGCAAAGACATTAGGTTATATTCCTAACTCTGTAAGAGCTCCTATCGCAAATGTAAATGTAACTTTAAATAATATTGGTTCATTGACTTCTGCAACTATTCCAGTAGGAACAGTTTTTACTACAGTTATTGATGATATTAATTATCAGTTCGTAACAGTTTCGGAACATACTGCACAAACAGTAAATGGTGTATTAACATTTTCTAACATTCCTATTCATGAAGGAACATATGTAACTAATCGTTATACAGTAGACACAAAGAATGTTGACCAAAAGTTTTATGTTAATGATGAGAATGGTGATACATCAACTTTACTTGTTGATGTTTTTGATAATGCGTCTTCTTCAATTTCAACAACTTTCACACAGGCATTAGATAATACACAAGTTAAATCTAACTCTAATGTATATTACTTACAAGAAAGTATAGACGGTAAGTTTGAAGTTTATTTTGGTGATGGTATCACTGGTAAAGCATTATCTGATGGGAATATTGTTCGTATGAGATATGTTGTTACAAACAAAACAAAAGCAAACGGTGCAAGTTCTTTTACGACATCTGCGACCATATCCACTATTACTAATATCACAACTGCAACTGTTTCAAATGCATCTGGTGGTGCAGAAAAAGAAAGTATTCAATCAATTAAATTCAACGCACCTCTTGACTACGCAGCTCAAGGTCGTGCAGTCACAGTCAACGACTTCAAAGCAATTGTTCCTAAAGTATATGCCAACTCCAAGTCTGTTCAAGTTTATGGTGGTGAGGATAATGATATTCCAGTTTATGGTCGAGTTTATATTTCTATTGTACCAACATCTGGTTCTATCACTGCATCTGCAAAAAATCAAATCGTAAAAGATTTAAAAGAAACTTATAGTATTGCATCTGTCACTCCAACAATTGTTGACCCAGAATATACAAAGTTAAGATTGGGAATAGTCTTTACTTATAACTCTAAGAATACAATTAAAGCAAAAGAAACTTTAGAATCAAATGTTCTAACAACAGTTACAAACTTTAATACAAATAACTTAACTAATTTTGATAGTGCATTTAGACACTCTGCATTTACAAGATTAATTGATGAAACTGATGATGCAATCACATCTAATATTACAACAGTCAAGTTGAGTAAAGATTTTACTCCAACCATAAACACTGGAACAAAATATACTATTCCATTTAGTAATGCATTATATAATCCACATTCTGGCCATGACATGGAAGCTGGTGGTATTCTTTCATCTTCTGGTTTCAAAGTTGCTGGTAATACAAATGAAATGTTTTTAAATGATGATGGCAAGGGCAATGTAAGAATGTATTATGTTGCAGATGGTACAACAAACACTTATGAAGATAATACTGCTGGAACTATTGACTATGCAAATGGTCAAATCGTTTTAACTTCTCTCAACATTACTGAAGTTTCTAATGTAGATGGTGCATCTTCAAATAATATTAGATTAATAGTAACTCCAGAGTCAAATGATGTCATTGCAGTGAGAAATCAAGTTTTAGAAATAGATTTAACAAATACAACAATTAACGCAAACGTAGATACAATCGCAACTGGTAGTGCAAGTGCTGGTGTGGGTGTTGCAACCACAAGTTCATATAGTGGTTCATCATCTTCAGCATCAAGTTCTTCAACTAGTTCAACAAGTTCAAGTTCGTCAAGTAGCTCTAGTGGATACTAGTTATGGCCAATAATGATAATGTTTTAAAAAACAAAGTATCAAATCATATACAACATCAACTGCCTGAATTTATTCAAGCAGACCATCCAGTTTTTTCTCAGTTTGTAAAATTCTATTATCAATTTCTAGAAAGTGCAGAGATTACTTTTAGTGAAGTTAATAATTATGTTAGAGAAGAAACTACATCTGTAAATTTTATTTTAGATGAGAATGGTGACCAGATTGTTTTAGAAGATTCTGATGTTAAGTTTGAAGTTGGAGAAACAATTACTGGTCAAACCTCTGGTGCGACTGCAAAGGTCTTAGTTGATGATGTTGATAATAATAAAAGATTATTCGTAACATCCCAAACTCGTTTCATAATTGGCGAGATTGTATCTGGTTCATCTTCTAATTCCTCTGGTACTTTACAAACATATAGACCAAATCCAGTTTCTAGTATTCAACAACTTCTTAATTATTCAAATGTTGATGCAACCTTATATACATTCTTAGATAAATTTAGAGATTCTTTTCTTGAAGGTATTGTAGATAATGTTGACGCTGGAGTTGATAAAAGAAAACTTATAAAAAATATTCGTGACCTTTATCTTTCAAAGGGTACAAAGAAAGGTCATGAGTTATTCTTTAGACTTCTTTTAAATCAAGAACCAAGGATATCTTATCCTACTGATAATATGATTCGTGTGTCTGATGGTAAATGGACTACACGGAATATTATGAGAGTTAATTTAGTTAACGGTGTTCCATCTGAACTTATTGGTCAAACTGTATCTGGAGATACATCTGGTGCAACTGCGATTGTTGTATCATCTATTACATTCAGAGAAGCTCAAACGGACATTATTGAATTTGAATTGGATGCTGAAACACTCAGTGGAACTTTTGTTCAAGGAGAAACAGTAAGAGGTATTTCTACTGTTACAGACCAAGACGTTACCTTTACACCATACAGTATTGTCACTGGAAGTTCAATAACTAGTAATGGTGCGTACTACACCGCTGACCAGACTGTCAACTTATCTGCAACTGGTAGTCAAAGTGCGACTGCAAAAGTTCAGACTGTTACAGTTGGTCAAGTTGATGAGATAATTGTTGATGATGCTGGTACTGGATATCAAGTGGGTGATAATATAGTTCTAGATAATTCTGGAACTGATGGTTCTGGTGCAGCTGCACAAGTATCAGTTGTTGGTGGTGCAATCGCCCCAGAAGCAGGAGATGTTGCAGCTTACGGAATGAGTGCGACTGACCATATCACATTAGAAGAAACGAGTCAATCATTTTATAATGACACATATGAAGGAACAAAGATTGTTCTGGAAACAGGCACATTTGCAAACCTCAGTGTCGCATCACAATCAAATGAGATTACGGATGTACGAATAGTTGCAAGAGGAAATGGTTATGCAAAACTTCCGACTGTTTCAAGTATTACATCTGTAAGTGGGTCAAGTGCAAAACTGATAACTGCGTCTAACTCTGGTGTTGGTGGTGTTGGTTCTTTTGAATTTACCAACCAAGGATTTAATTATAACTCTGCACCCTCTCTAATCCCATTTCGTCACGCAGTATTAAAAGATATTACTGGAACATTTGTTTCTGGTTCTGCACTAACTTCACATAGTGGAACGGTTACTGCATTTGATAGTGCAAGACAATTGATATCAATGAATACAACTGCAAATTTAGCCGTGGGTAATACTGTGACAACTGGTGGTGCATCTGGTGTTATCGCAAATATTGGTATTGCATCTGGTACTGCAACTGTAGGAACTATAGGTTCAACAGCTGGTGAATTCTTTGGTGCAGATGGTAAAATTTCAGAAGATGTTATGAGAGTTCAAGATAGTTTCTACTATCAAGATTATTCATATGTTGTTCGTGTTGGTCAATCTATTAATGAATGGAGAGATGCAATCAAGTCAACCGTCCACCCTGCTGGTTGGAATGTGTTTGGTGAAGTTGAAGTTGTGGGCCGTGCGACTGCAAAGATATCTGCACAGACACTAGAGTCATTTACTCCAGAACTTGCATCTACATTGAGAACACTATTTGTTGCAGTATTTGGTAGACGATTAGGTACAGTTGATGATGGAACTTCTTTACGAGTATCACCAGCATCAGATGTTGAAAGTCATACAGATTTAACAAGTTCAACAAGAGATATAACTCTATCTAGAATAAACAATGTAATTGTGGGTGTTGCAAGAAGTCCAAGAGCACAAGGCCCAACCCTAGACCTTCTTCCTAGATATGCATTTGGTATCGGCCCAAACACTACAGAAGCAATACCAAACTATCCAAGCCTTACAAGGACAACAAATCTAGATGGTATTAATGACCAATCATTTACTATAGACCAATTTAGAAATATTCGTATTGACCAAGTAGATGATGGAACTGGTAGAATACCACTTGCAGCTTTTAATACATCTATTAATGTTCCACCACCAGGCGAGATACAAGTTTCTGGTAGTGGAAGAACAAATGCATTTGATAATACCTTTATCACATTTGATAGTGGTACAGAAACATTTGATGAAACTGGTGTTACTACATTAATGAGTGATACTGGAATTAAATTTGATAGTTCGTCTGTTAAGTTTGATGGTTCTGGTGGTGATGCAGTTCCAAGAGATACAGTCGGACAGTACAATGTGGACTTTAGTGACACAAACATTACGTTTGACAGTGGTATAAATAAGTTTGATGAACAAACATCAGTGAACTTTGGTTCAAATATACCAAGATTTGATGATGCATTTGCGACTTTTGATAAAAATAACTTAAAGTTTGATAGTACATCAATACCAGAAAGGTTCTCATCAAACGCATTTAAGTTTGATTCAAACGCAAAAACTTTTGATATAGGTGCGTAACCTACATAAATAAATGAAAGAAATTAATTTAGGAGATAACTAACATGGCATATCAAGCACTTGGTCTTGGTTCTTCCGCTAATGACGGTACTGGTGATGACCTCAGAACTGGTGGAGACAAGATTAATGACAACTTTGTAGAAGTCTACACCAAACTAGGTAACGGCTCTGCTCTTACATCTGATACAGTAACACTTAACACTGCAACTCAGACGTTAACAAATAAAACTCTGACATCACCAACCATTAGTGGTACTGTCACTGCTGCAACAATCACCACAGTAACTACTGGTGGAATTGTTGGAACTGGTGGTGCTCTAGAAGTTACACCAGATAATAATATACTTGAGATTAGAGGTGATGGTTCGTCAGTTGAAGGACAAATTCAACTTAACTGTCACGCAAACACACACGGACAAACACTTAAAGCGCAACCACATAGTGCCGGTATAACAAATACAATGTTACTTCCAATTGGTGCAAGTTCTACATTGGTGAGTTTGGTATCTGCTGATACTCTTACTAACAAGACTTTAACTTCGCCTGTTCTGACAACACCACAGATTAATGATACGTCTTCTGACCATCAATATGTGTTTGCAGCTTCGGAACTTGCAGCTGATAGAACTGTAACTCTTCCATTACTTACTGGTAATGATGAGTTTGTCTTCAAAGACCATGCAGTTACAATGACTAACAAAACTATGGGTGCAATGTTTGGTACAGTACAAGCACTTTCTGGTGCCGGTGCAGTGGATACTACTTCACTAATTACACAGTTAACAACAACTGGTGCTCAAGCACAAACACTTGCTAATGGTGCAAACGGTCAATTGAAAATTATTACTATGGTTGCAGACGGTGGAGATGGAACTCTAACTCCAGCAACTTTTGCAAATGGTTCAACCATTACATTCAATGATGTTGGTGACAGTGTACTCTTAGTATACAATACAACTGGTGGATGGGCACTTGTATCTAACACTGGATGTACGATTGCTTAATAAAAAATAGGGAGTAGTCAATGGCTATTGATACAATTAAATCTAGTGCAGTACTTGACGGTGCGATTGCTACTGCCGATATTGCAGATGATGCTGTAACACAAGCAAAAGTTGCTGGCGGTGCAATTGGAACTACAGAACTTGCTGGGTCAATTCCAGATTCAAAGATTGCTGCTATGGCTGCATCAAAACTTACTGGTGCAATGCCTGCTCTCAATGGTTCTGCTTTAACTAATGTAACTGGTGCCTCTATGGTAAAACTTGCATCTACGACAGTTGCATCTGGTAGTGCGACTGACTATGCATTTAACTTTACCAATGTATTTTCTAGTACTTATGATGATTACTTTTTTGTATTTAAAATTGTAACGAATGAAACTGGTAATAGTGGAAATGTAATGTATGCTCAATTTGGAAACGGTGGAACATATGTAACTTCAGGCAATGCTTGCAGAGGAGCTTCTGGAAATAGGCAAGTCAATACCAATATGAGTGGCGGTATTGGTGGTCAATTTTATTATAGTACAACAGGCATCCATCAACTTTTGGGTACTGTAACAAGCACTGAAAATGCAATGTTTACTGGACACGGATTGATTATGAACGCAAATGATAGTAACTTACCAACACAGATTTTTATTGGTAATGCATTTATGCAATATTTGTCAACTGAGGGAAATACTTGGTTTGAAGATGGTGCAAGTAGAGAAGATAACGGTGACCAAGCTTCATATACTGATGTTAGGTTTGGAGTTATTATTGGTAATTCAGCTGGCACTAATATTGCAAGTTCAGCTGACCGCCGAAATGTGTATGGAAAAGTTACAATATATGGGATGGTAAAATAATGAATATTAACACTAACGGAATGTCATCTTATGATGTTGCAGAAAGAATTTTAAATCAAACAGATTGGACTCAACTATCTGATAGTGGATTAACTTCTGATTGTGTTACTGCGTGGACAACTTATAGAGCCGCAATCAGAGTTATTCGTAGAAAAGATAACGCAATAAATTCAAATCCAAATGATGAGAAATGGCCAGAACTTCCATCTATGGATTGGACATAAATAAGATTATAGGAAAAAAACAATGGCAGCGATTATCACAGAAAAATTTAGACAGTCTAACGCAGATGCGTTTTTCGCTGACGTAGCATCTAGTAAATACTATATGTTCGTTGGTAAACATTCTTCATGGACTTCAGAAGGTGCAACAACGGATAACAATCCACCCACACCAGTAGATAGTGTTGCAGATGAATCATATTATTGGGATGATATGTTAGCTGCAAAACTTATATCTTCAAAATCTTATGTAATTCCTCGTAGAGACTTTTCAACATCTTCTGCATTTGATATGTATAGACATGATGTTGGTGCAGTATCTACTGGAAACTACGGAACAACAAAAACTACAAGTTCAAGTGGTGCAACAAATGTATTTGACTCCACTTACTATTTCAAGACAGCAGAACACAAAGTATATAAAGTACTTTACAATGGTGACCAACTCCAAACTGGTGCTGGTAATATTTCTGGAAGTGAACCAACTTCTACAAATGCAGCTCCATTCTGGCAAGACAACAACTATTATATCAAGTATATGTACACCATGACAACTTCTGAAGTACAAAACTTCTTGACAACTGACTTCATGCCTGTTAAAGTAAATGCCAATACAGATGCAAACAGAGGTGTGTATGTATTCATGATAACTTCTGGTGGTTCGTCATATCCAAACGGAACATTCTATACAAAAGTAAATGGTGATGGTGATGGTAACGCAAAAGCAAAACTAGTCGTATCTGGGGGTGCAATCGCAGAGTTTGGTAATAACGCACTATCTTCAACTTCGTATATGCAAGCAAACGGAACTGGATATTCTTTTGCAACCTTTAACCTTGCTGGTACAAATATCTACACTGATGCAAACTGTACTACATTGATTTCTGGTTCTACATTAACATCATGGAATGGTGCAACAGCCGGTACAATTAAAGCAATTATTGACCCACCTAGTGGTCACGGTAATGATGATATTGCAGAACTTGGTGGACACTATGTGATGTTACAATCTAAATTAGAACCTTCAGATTCGGATGTTGTTCAAGTGAACGATTTCAGAAGAGTTGGTATTGTTAAAAATCCAAAAGACCCATCAACAAATGCAATCTCTACTCTTGCAACTGCAAGAACTACTAATGCAATTATCATGGCAACTGGTGGTAGTGGTAGTTATCAAGTTGATGAAAAAATTACACAAGCAACAACTGGTGCAAATGGTACTGTAGTAGAGTGGGATGCAACAAACAGAATACTTTACTATGTTCAAGAAAAATATACAAACTATGGATTAGATACATCTGGTAATCTGACTGCATTTTCTGGTGCAAATGCTGTTACTGGTGCAAACTCAAATGCAGTATTTACACCTTCAACTTCAACATCTGGAACTACTAATGGTGTTGTCTTTGCAAGTGGATATGCAAACCCAGAACTATCAAGGGATACTGGTGAAGTAATCTATGTTGAAAACAGAAGAGCAATCTCAAGAGCCTCAGACCAAACAGAGGATATTAAAGTCGTAGTGGAATTCTAAACAATGCAAAAAACCGATTTAAATGTAGCGCCATATTATGATGATTTTGATGCAACAGATAATTTTAATAAAGTACTCTTTCGTCCTGGCTTTGCCGTTCAGGCAAGAGAACTTACGACTCTGCAATCAATTATGCAGAATCAGATTGAAAAACATGGTAGACACTTTTTCAAAGAAGGGTCTATGGTCATCCCTGGCCAGATATCTTACACGAATGAATATTATGCAGTAAAATTACAAGCAACATTTAATTCTGCATCAATCGCTGGATACTTATCTTCATTTGTCGGTGCAGTTGTAACTGGTGGAATATCTGGTATCACTGCAAGAGTTGTGGGATATGATGATGCGACTTCGACTGATGAACCAACTCTTTATGTAAAATATTTAACTAGTGCAACAACAACTGCAAGTGCAACTGGAACAACTGGTGCTTCTATTGCGAATGAAACAACAATCTTTGTAAATGGTGAAAGTCTTGCTGCTGACAAGGTAGTTAGTTCTTTTAATGTCGGTGCAAACTCTGCTACTCTTTTAACAACTGGTGCAACTGAAACTGGTTCATCGGCTGCGATTGAAGAGGGTGTCTTCTTTATTCGTGGACACTTTGTTCGTGTGCCTGCACAAAGAATTGTTTTAGACAAATATACAAATACTCCTTCCTATCGTGTAGGACTTACTATTAAAGAGGAGTTAATTACTCCAGAATCAGATACTACACTTTTAGATAATGCAGCTGGTTCTACAAACGTAAATGCAAAGGGTGCTCACAGATTAAAGATTTCATTAACTCTAGACAAACTACCTTTAGGTTCTTCTGATGATGAAAATTTTGTAGAACTTTTAAGATTAAAAACTGGTGTTATTGAAAGACTTGTAAATAAAACAGAGTATAATATCTTCAATGAAAATCTTGCAAGAAGAACATTTGATGAGTCTGGTAACTACACTGTTCGTTCTTTTGATATTGACATTAAAGAAGCATTAGATGATGGTTCTAATGATGGTGTATATAGTACTTCACAAGTTACAGATGGTGGTCAAACTCCTACAGAATCACTTGCAACTATTCAAGTTGACCCAGGCAAAGCATATGTTCGTGGTTATGAAATTGAAACAGTTGTTCCAACATATCTTGATTTAGAGAAACCTAGAACTACAGAAAACTTCGACTCTGCAATCACAAATATTGAGGTTGGTAACTTTACGAGAGTAACAAAAGTATTTGGAACTCCAGACCTATCTCCATTTATTTCTGGTGACGTTGCAGAACCATACAGAGCAATTGAATTACACGGTATTAAAAATCAGTCAAGGGGTGCAACCCCAAATAGTCAGATTGGTCTTGCAAGAGCTCGTGCGTTTGAACACTCTTCTGGTAATACATCAAATGATACATTATCAAACGCAGCTGATAATGATGCAGAATTTAATCTTTACCTTTTTGATATTCGTATGTTTACGACTATTGTTCTTACTAGTGGTACTGGTAGACCAGGCACCTCTGCACAGATTACTCAAGGTGCAAAGATTACTGGTTCAACATCTGGTGCAACTGGTTTCTTACATAGTGGTTCAACGTCAAGTAATACTTTACAACTGATTACTGTGTCTGGTAATTTTAATGTAGGTGAAAAACTTATTTCGTCTGCACAACCAACATCTGCACAAGCCAGTCAACATCTAGAAGATTCAAGTAATGTTGAACTTACAATCTCAACTATTACATCAAGAAACTTTGATGATGTACATTCAGTATTCATGAACTCACCAAACACTGGTCAAGATTTTACTGGTGACTTAGTATTGAGTTCTACTCTTACTTTAGGTGGTAATGTTTCCATGAACGGCTCTAATAATACCGTTACTGGATTTAATACCACATTCCTAAATGATTTAAAAGTTGGTGACTTTGTAACAGTGCCTGGCGCTGGTTCTGGTGGTGCAGACTTAACTGGTAGAGTTCTTGCAATTGCAAGTAATACATCACTTACACTTGACAATGGTGATGGTTCTTCTGCATTGAATTCTTCAACTGCTGTTACATCTGTTCAGATAATCAGATTAAGAAATCAACTTCGTGACCAACAGAAAAACTTACTTCTGAGGAAACTAAGAAAACAAAGAATTAAAACATTAAAGACCGAAACTAATGCTGGTGCTGAACAGACAACTGTTACATTTAGACAACAGTTTGTTGTTACAACAACTTCATCTGGTGAGATTAACTTAACCGCTGGGTCTAATGAAACCTTTGCAGCTAAATCAAATACCGATTGTGTAGTCACAATTATTACTGCTGGTTCTGCAATTGGTGGTAGTTCAAATACAGCTGCTGCTGGTGACATTGTTAACTTAGATGCAAGTACAACTCCAGCACAAACTTATGTTGCAAATGCAAATACATTAACGATTACCAACCCAGAGATTTTGGGTAATGGTGCAAAGGTAAAAGTTGTCGCAACAATTACTAGAACAGTTGCTGGTGCAAAAACAAAAACAAATCAAGCTGGACATCTTGTTCTTGTAGATGCAGATAATGACTCTGGTGTAGAATACGGAACTGCATCTCAACATAAAGAAATTTCACTTGGTCGTGCAGACGTTTATAAGTTATATTGTGTAAAAGATTCTGAAGACTCAAGTGCAAACCCAACACTTCCACAGTTTACTGTTACTGGTGTATCTGGTACATTTACAAAAGGTGAAGTTATTAGTGGTGCAACTAGTGGGTGTAATGCAATTATTGTTAACACAACAAATCCAATTACATTTGTTGTAACAAATGGAAAATCATTTACTTCAAATGAGACTATCACTGGTCAGTCATCTACTGCAACTGCAACATTAGGAACATTTACTGATGGTTCAAAAGATATTACAGACAGATTTACACTTGATACTGGACAAAGAGATAACTTTTATGATATATCAAGACTTGTTAGAAAAGGTGGTAAACCAACTCCAGTAGGAAAACTATTAATTGTATGTAATTATTTTGCACACGGTACTGGAGATTTTTTCACAGTTGACTCATACTCTGGTGTTGATTATAAAGAGATACCTACTTATACTGCAACTAGAGTTGACCCAGAAGTTAAAGCTCCATCTGGTGAGTTTGACCTAAGAGATTCAGTTGATTTTAGACCAAGAGTTGGTGATGCAACTATTGATACAACTACAACTATTCAAAGTCAGACTGCACATAAAATAACATCAAAATCATTTGACTTTAGTTCAAGGTCTTTTGCTGGAACTGGTGCATCTGATATTAAAATACCAAAAGACAATTCGCAATTCCAATATGACTTTGATTTCTTTCTTGGAAGAAGAGACTTATTATTCTTAACAGAAGGTGGTCAGTTCAGAGTTATCAAGGGAACACCAGCTGAAGAACCAGACTTTCCTAAGAAATTAGAAAAGGCTATGTTACTTGCATCAATTAGTCTTCCTGCTTATGTTCTTGATATTGATGATATATCATTTACTAAAGCACAGAATAAAAGATATACAATGGCAGATATTGGTGACCTTGATAGAAGAATTAATCAAATACAATATTATACTGCACTAAATCTTTTAGAAAAAGATGCAGAGTCTTTCCAAGTTCAAGATGAAAATGGACTTGATAGATTTAAATCTGGTTTTGTTGTAGATAATTTTTCTGGTCATGCTGTTGGTGACGTTCAGAATGATGACTACAGAAATTCAATTGATATGGAAGCTAATGAACTACGTCCAAAGTTTTTCATGAAAGGTATTTCTCTTGTTGAAGAAAATACTACTGATACACAAAGAACTGGAGATGGTTATCAAAAAACTGGTGATATGGTTACACTTCCATATACAGAAGTTGTTTCTGTTCAACAACCATATGCATCAAGAGTTGAAAATCTAAACCCAGTTCTTACATTTACATGGACAGGCGTTTGTCAACTAAATCCATCTGGTGATGAATGGTTTGAAGTTAATAGACTTCCTAATCTTATTATTAACAGAGAAGGTAACTTTGACCAGTTAGTTGCACAAGTAGGAAATGCAATGGGTACTATATGGAACTCATGGCAAACACAGTGGTCTGGTACTTCAACGTCTAGAAGACAGCTTAGTAGTAATTTACAGTCTGTAACTCAAGGTAATTTTGTATCAGTTTTCAGAGATACCACTACAAGAGTTACAACAACTAATACTCGTAGACAAAGAAGAAGTGGTTTAAATACTCAAGTTATTGCACAGATTGATTATGAATCACAAGGTGATAGATTACGTTCAACTGCACTTATTCCTTTTATGAGAAGTATTAATGTTACATTTACTGCACAAGGATTAAAACCAATAACTAGGGTGCATCCATTCTTTGATAAAGTTAATGTTCAACCTTTTGTTACTCCAAATGCAAATGGTTTTTCAACTGCATCTTTAGGTGGTAATATAGTTTCTGATGGTAATGGAGAAGTAAGTGGTGTATTTACTATCCCAGACCCAAATGTTGCTGGTAATCCAAAATTTAAAACTGGTCAAAGAGTTTTTAGATTAACTTCTTCAAGTACTAATACAACAAGACCAGAACCAGAGACATTCGCACAAGCAATTTTCTCATCTACTGGTGTGCTTAGAAATATTCAAGAAGAAATTATTGCAACTAGAAATGGTAGAATTGAAACTCAAAGTGTTTCCGACACTAGAACTATTTCAAGTTCAACATCTAGAAACGAATCAAGAAGAGATTTAATTAGACAAGTATTCACTGGAGATGGTAATAGAGCTGAAGGTGGAGATGGTGGTGAAGGTGGAAGTGACCCACTTGCACAAACATTTAAAGCTACTGAGTCTGGTGGAGAAATGATTACAAAGATTGATGTTTTCTTCCAGAGGAAAGATGCGAACATCCCAGTTCTTTGTCAGATTCGTGAAGTAGTTAACGGTTTTCCAACTATCAAACAATTACCGTTTGCTGGTAAATATCTAAGTCCTTATTTAAAAGGTACTGTATCAATGGCATCTGGTGGTACTACTGTCACTGGAACTAATACAGATTTCTTAACTGGTACTCACAACATCAAAGTTGGTGATACTATTACTATCACTGGTGCTGGTAATACTGTTTCTGGTGTAACTACAGATACAAAGAACTATGATGCTACTGCCTTGGTTGCAAAGATTACTGCAATCGCATCTGATACTTCAATGACTGTTGACACTGCGTCTGCAAGAGCTGTATCGACTGCAAAGATTAGTAATGTCAACCTTGACTCTACTGCAACTGCACCAACTACTTTTAGATTTGACTCACCAGTTTATATTAAAGATGAGGTTGAATATTGTATTGTTCTGTTTACACCTTGTGAAAGTTATTTTGCATGGATTTCTAGAATGGGTGACCTAGACGTTGGTGGTACAAGAATGATTTCAAAACAACCACATTTGGGTGTTCTATTTAAATCACAAAACAATACAACTTGGAATTCTTATCAATTAGAAGATATGAAATTTACAGTATATCGTGCTAGTTTTGTGCCTGGTGCAAGTGGTAAACTTACATTAAACAATACTGCTGTTCCAAATCAGACCTTACCAACTGACCCAATCAGAACTATTGAAGGTTCAAGTTTTGTACAAGTCAATCATCCTAATCACCATATGTACTCATCATCTAATAATGTAACAATTAATGGTGTATCATCTGGTATTACAACAACTCTTGCTTCTGCGATTACTTCAACATCACAGACAAGTATTGTTATTAACGCAAACGCAGACTTTGTTGCAAGTAATGATGGTTCAAATATTTACATCAAAATTGGTGATGAAAAAATTAGAGGAACAATTTCTTCAAATACTATTACTGCATCAACTAGAGGATATGATAGTTCAACAGCTACAACTCACCTCAGTGGTGCAACGGTTGAACTTTATCAACTAAATGGTATTCCTCTTGACCAAATTAATAAAACACACACTGCACTTGCAAACATTAGAATTGATAGTTATACTGTTGCAACAACAACTTCTCCAAGTTCTGCAACTGGTACTCAAAACCAAGGTGGAACTGCTGTAGTTGCAACTGAAAATGCAATGATAGATGGACTACAAACATTACTTCCAACAGTAACTTTCCCAGATACAGAAGTTAGTGCAGCTGTAAGAACAACCAGTGCAACTTCACCATCTGGTTCTGAAACTTCATTTAATCTAAAGGGAACAACATTTGCGAAACCTATTGTTATCGGTGAAAATTCTTTCTTTGATAAACCACAAATGATTGCAAGTTCTATTAATGAAACAAATGAGATTGCTGGTCAAAAATCATTTTACTTAGATGTTGATTTAAGTACTGCTGTAGAAAATCTATCTCCAATAGTAGACTTGGACAGAAAATCAGTAGTCGCATTTACTAATAGATTGGATAACATTGACAGTGCATCTAGTCTTGGTGCAACTGTACTTCAAGGAGATTATGTAAATCATGAACAACCTTCTGGTGATAGTAATGAAGCAATTTATATTACTAGAAGAGTATCGTTAGATAATCCTGCTACTGGTATTAAAGTTATTCTTGATATGAATAGATTTGCAAGTGCAGATGTTAAACTTATGTTCAAAATACTTCGTTCAGATGATGCATCTGATTTTGATGAAATTGGTTACAGTTTCTTTAATACAAACGGTGGCCCAGATACGGTTGTTAACGCATCTCTATCTTCTGCTGATTTTAAAGAGTATGAATATACTGCAAATAACTTAGATGAGTTTATTGCTTTCTCTATCAAGATTGTGATGCAAGGAACTAATTCATCTGAACCACCAAGGATAAAGGATTTGCGAGCAATCGCATTAGCAACATAATGTCAGAGTACAAACCAGTAGAAGGTCATTCAGATTTAATAAAAGATATGCATAGTAAAGCGGTGATAAATACTAATAGAAATGCATATCTTGCTGCTGTGCAACGAAAAAAAACTATGGTTGCACAAAAAGATGAATTAAGAGATGCAACAAGAGAGATAAATACTTTAAAATCTGAGATGCATGAGATTAAAACTCTCTTAGTAAAATTGGTAGAAAAAGATGGCAGATAGAAACGTAGTAGCTAGTAATACCTTTGAAGAATTCAGAGTTGAGTTCAATGAACTCGCAACTGATGTTGGTGATATTGCTGGTATTACTGGTGCATCTGGTATTATTGCCTCTGCAACTGATGTTGTGGAAGCAGTAACATTATTGAATACTGCTGTTAACGTATCTGATTTAGACGGTGCTGGTGATAGTGGAACTTTTGCAGTTGATTTAGATACGCAATCATTGACCATCGCTGGTACTACAAACGAGATTGAAACTGTTGCAAGTGGACAAACACTTACAATTGGTCTACCAAATAATGTAACGATTTCTGGCAATGCAACAATTGGTGGAAACATAACTAATGGTTCTGTGAACTTGACATTTCCTACAGTGGGTGGTACAATCTCTACTGAAGGATTCTCAATCGCACTAGCAACTGCGTTAGGATAAAAAGGAAAGAAATATGGCTAATAACTTTGTAAACAGTTTTGCAAGTATTCCGACTGCTGGTGAGTTTTATCAATCTACTGGAAGTGCGACTGATAATGCTACAGGCCCACAGTTAGTTTACAATGCAAATAATGGTTCAAGTGGTGTCAATTCAATTCTAGTTGAATTAGACGCTTCAAATACTGGCACAGCAAGTATTGCACTTAGTGCTTTTATTCAAGACACCTCAGCAACTCTAGGTTCAATCACAAGTATTGTGTCTTCAAGTGATGTTGCAACTGTAACAACTGGTTCTGCACACGGATTGAGTGTAGGTCAATATGTTATGGTAACTGGTTCAACAACTGCATATGTCAACGGAATGTATAAAGTTGCATCTGTACCAAGTTCAACAACATTCACATATGCACAGAACTCTAATGCAGCTGATGGAACTGCTGCTGGTACAAAAGTAATATACAAAGCATATCATATTGTAAAAGATGTTACAATTCCAGCGTCATCAACACTAAAAATTGTATCTGGACAAAAGATTGTTCTTAATTCAAACGATAAGGTTTATGCATATGCAAGTGCTGCTAGTTGTGATATAATCGCTGGTATTCTACAAGAGGTATCTTAATATGTCTTACATAGGTAACGCAATTGAAAACAGAGTAAGTCCTCAGTTCTTAAAAGAAGACTTTACTGGAACTGGTTCTGCAACTGTTTTTACTCTAACAAATGAAGTGCCTGGTGGTTCTTCACAAAATATTATGGTTGTTGTCAATAATGTTGTTCAAGAACCAGATGTTGCCTATACAATTGCAGATGACTCAAATAACAAACCAACAAAATTAACATTTACTGGAACGCCTGCAAGTGGTGATAGTATCTATGTAATTCATAGAGGCCTTACAAGTATCTTCCACAAACCAGCAACTGGTTCAGTTGGTGTAAATGAATTAGAGACAACACTTAAAACATTTACCACAGACACATTTACTGGTAACGGTTCTGCAACCACATTTACTTTGACAGAAGTTCCAGCAAACTCAACACAAATTATGGTATTCGTTGATGGTATTTTACAGAAGAGTTCAACAAACTACTCTGTTAATACTACAACTGGAGTACTAACATTTACTTCTGCACCAGACAATAGTGCAGAGATTGAAGTGAAACACCTTGGTATCAGAACAACTGCAAGACGAGCAGTATCAATGTTCTTAGATAACTTTACTGGTAACGGTTCGACAACTGCATTTACTTTAAGTAATAGTGCATCTGTCAATGACGTATTTGTATTTTATAATGGTGTTGCAATGAAACCAACAACGGATTATGGTATC
>VMHT01093826.1_pt1 | contig 17418 bp, 14 predicted proteins | sample 4693611 | NCBI WGS metagenome assembly VMHT01 (sample SAMN12280063, study PRJNA550983) | marine metagenome | isolation source: seawater sampled from same location over 5 years 0.02-0.2 micron viral filtrate | place: USA: collected off the coast of southern California halfway between the port... ...
AAAGTCGTAGTTACTTTGACTATTAAAGCGGCCCTTCTCTATGAAAGGGCCATACTGACAAAACACGCCGCTTTCAGGCAGGGCGTTACCCACCTGCTTCATCATCAGTTGAGCCTCCTCAGGCTGCATAATATGCGTGGTATTGGCGGTAAACACCGCATCGTAATTACCAGCAGGAAACGGGTCTTCCCCTACTTTAAACACGCGGGGAGAATGTAGGTTAGCCACCGGCATTTCATCGAGCCAGGCCTGAATCCCCTCATGATAGTGCGCCTGATCGCTGCTGTACCATTGTAAATGCGGTAAGTGTTTTGCGAAAAATACCGCATGCTGGCCTGTCCCGCTACCTATCTCCAAAACGGCCGTTCTGTTACAAAACGCCTGCTTGAGCACTGACAGTATAGGCCCGCGATTATTCTCACAGGCCTGACTAAACGGTTTAATCATGTAAGTTTGGCCCCAACCACCTGGTAGCATTTTCTTCATTCCAACCTTTGCGGTGTGCGTAGTCAAGCAATTGATCCTGTTGTATTTTAGCCACCGCAAAATAGCGTGCCTCAGGATGTGCCAGGTACCACCCTGACACCGCCGCCCCGGGCCACATCGCATAGCTTTCGGTCAAACGCATACCAGTATGCTTTTCCACCTCCAGCAAGTCCCAGATAAGCTGCTTTTCGCTATGTTCCGGGCACGCTGCATACCCGGGTGCGGGCCGGATCCCCTGATACTTTTCGCGAATCAAAGCATCATTATCCAGGTTTTCTTGTGGAGCATAGCCCCAATACGTTTTACGCACTGCTTCATGCAAAAATTCAGCGAATGCTTCGGCCAAACGGTCGGCCACTGCTTTAACCATAATGGCATTGTAGTCATCCCCGCTGGCAATAAACTCCTGAGCCAGCTCGTCCTCTCCTATACCTGCGGTAACCGCAAAGGCCCCCATATAATCCACCTGACCGCGCTCTTTAGGCGCGATAAAATCAGATAGACAATAGTTTGGATGGTTAGGCTTATGAGTTTGCTGACGCAGATGATGTGCTGTCCCGGCGACCTCCCGGCCGCTATCATCTGAATAAATTTCGATGTCGTCTCCACAGCTGTTCGCCGGAAACAGTCCTATTATCCCTTTGGCCTGAAGGCGGCGGTTAGCAATAACATCATCAAGCATGCGATTAGCATCATCGAATAGCTCCCGGGCCTGAGTCCCGATAACGTCGTCATTCAGAATCCGCGGATACTTACCTGCCAGTGACCAGGTTAGAAAAAAAGGTGTCCAGTCGATATAGGGACGCAATGTTTCCAGATCGACGGTCACCGGTGTGACGCCTAGTTTGTTGGGCCGCGGTACCGGAGAGGAAAAATCGGGCTGTGCTTTATTTGCTCTTGCCTCACTCAGAGTAACCGGCTTGCTGCGCGGTTTTTTTCGGGCATGCTGGTCGCGGACTTTGTCATATTCTTCGCTTAACGCCTGAGCGAATTCCGGACGTGCTGTGGGACTAAGTAACTTCTGACAAACCCCGACTGCACGACTGGCATTCGCCACATACGCGACCGGGCCATGATAGTTCTGCTCAATTTTTACCGCAGTGTGGGCTTTAGAGGTGGTGGCGCCGCCGATAAGCAGTGGCATATCAAAACCCTGACGCTCCATCTCTTTAGCGACATGCACCATTTCATCCAGCGAGGGAGTAATTAAGCCTGATAGGCCAATCATATCAACGTTGTGTTCCCTGGCTGTCGTGAGAATGGTCTCACAGGGAACCATCACCCCTAAGTCAATGACCTCAAAATTATTACACTGTAGGACCACGCCCACGATATTCTTTCCAATATCATGAACATCCCCTTTAACCGTGGCCATGATGATCTTACCGTTGCTACTGCCGGCTCCATCTTTTTCCGCTTCAATATAAGGGTTTAGATGGGCTACGGCCTTTTTCATAACCCGGGCCGATTTTACCACCTGGGGCAAAAACATTTTTCCTTCGCCAAAGAGATCCCCTACTACATTCATACCGTCCATCAACGGTCCTTCAATCACATGCAGCGGGCGCTCAGCGGCGAGCCTGGCTTCCTCAGTGTCGTCGATAATGTAATCGGTTATCCCTTTGACCAAAGCATATTCGAGCCGCTTATTAACCGGAGCCTCCCGCCAACTCAGGTCTTCTTTGGCCGCCGCCTTGCCGTCTCCCTGATACTTTGGTGCCAGATCCAGTAATCGCTCAGTAGCATCATCGCGACGATTTAAAATGACATCCTCTACCGCATCGCGCAATTCAGGCGGAATGGCATCGTAGACCTCCAGCTGCCCGGCATTGACTATAGCCATATTCAGACCAGCGCGGATCGCATGGTACAAAAAGACCGAATGCATGGCTTCTCGTACTGGGTTATTGCCACGAAATGAAAACGAAATATTCGACAAGCCGCCTGATACCTGCACATGGGGGCAGGTTTGACGAATCACGCGGGTAGCTTCGATAAAATCTACTGCATAATTATTATGCTCCTCAATACCGGTGGCTACGGCAAAGATATTGGGGTCAAAAATAATATCTTCAGGCGCAAAACCGATTTTTTCGGTAAGCAATTTGTAGCTGCGCTGACAGATTTCAATCTTTCGCTGCTGGGTATCGGCCTGGCCGGTTTCGTCAAACGCCATCACGACGGTAGCGGCCCCATAGCGCTGGATGAGCCGGGCCTGATGTAAAAATTGTGCTTCACCTTCTTTCAGGCTAATAGAGTTAACGATGGCTTTGCCCTGTACACACTTCAGACCGGCTTCTATTACCTCCCACTTAGACGAATCGAGCATAATGGGCACCCGGCTGATATCAGGTTCCGAGGCAATCAGATTTAAAAATGTCCGCATCGCCTCTACCGAATCCAACATGGCTTCATCCATATTGATATCGATGATCTGCGCGCCATTTTCTACCTGCTGGCGCGCCACATCCAGCGCTGTTTCGTATTCGCCGTCCATTATCAGGCGTTTGAAGCGTGCGGAACCGGTGACATTAGTACGCTCACCAATGTTAATAAATGTTGCTATCTCTGCTGTCACGTAACCACCTTAATGCACGAAGGGCTCTAAGCCCGACAGCCGCAATTTTGTTTCAAGTTTTGGAATGTTCCGGGGCGATGCATTTGCTACTGCCTCAGCCAGCGCCTTAATATGCTCCGGGGTGCTGCCGCAACAGCCGCCGACAATATTCACTAACCCGCTATCGGCCCATTCGCCAATGTGCTCGGCCATTTCTGCTGCTTCCATATCGTACTCGCCGAATTCATTGGGAAGACCCGCATTCGGATGAGCTGATACCAGACATTGCGCTACGGCAGCGACTTCTACCACATACTGGCGCAGCAGATCGGGTCCTAACGCACAGTTTAGTCCGAACGAAAATGGTTGAATATGACGCAGGGAATAGTAAAAAGCTTCGGCAGTCTGACCGGACAAGGTGCGACCCGATGCATCGGTAATGGTACCTGACACCATCACCGGGAGCTCATAACCTATGGATTCAAAAACCTGAGAGACCGCAAAGACCGCAGCCTTGGCATTCAAGGTATCGAACACGGTTTCAATCATAATTATATCAACACCGCCATCCACCAAGGCCTGACAGGAGTCCACGTAGGCTTCTACCAAAGCATCAAAAGTCACATTGCGTTTACCGGGATCATTCACATCCGGTGATATCGAGGCGGTTCGATTTGTGGGACCTAAGACCCCGGCGACAAACCGAGGTTTATCCGGCGTTTGGCGGGTAAATTCATCTGCAGCCCGGCGAGCGATTTTGGCAGCCTGCAAATTGATTTCATGGGATTGCGCCTGCATGTCATAGTCGGCCATGGCGATAGTAGTAGCATTAAAGGTATTGGTTTCAATGATATCAGCGCCGGCGGCAAGATAAGCACAATGAATATCGTAAATCAGATCGGGCTGGGAGATAGATAACAAATCATTGTTACCTTTGACATCACAATGCCAGTCACTGAATGACTCGCCCCGATAATCTGCTTCGGTTAAATTGTGCTGCTGGATCATGGTGCCCATCGCCCCATCTAACACTAAAATTCGTTGTTTGGCCGCGGTATTGAGTGCCTGAGTCTGTTCTGCTTTCACTTGTTACCTCTTTTGCCAGCATGACTGGCTAATAGATTCAGATCGTAAGGCGTATTCTGATAAACACAGTAGTTCAGCCAGTTGGTAAATAGCAAGCTGCCATGGGAGCGCCATCGTACCTTGGGCTCAAGGGCCGGGTTATCATCAGGATAATAATTCTGAGGCACTACGGCGGCCGTGTCACTATTCAAATCGCGCTGATATTCTTCGTTCAGCGTTTCAGGATCATATTCAGGATGGCCGGTCACAAACACTTTACGGTTGTCACGAGAAGCGGCAAGGTAGGCGCCTGCCTCCTCGGAACGGGCCAGTACCTGCAAATCTTTTACGCCTGCGTACGCCTGGCAGCTAATATGACCAAACCGGGAATGCGGGGCATAAAAGTACGGGTCAAAACCTCGAACTAATTCATGGTGAGGATCTAATACCTGATGCTCAAATACACCAGAGAGCTTATTGGCACGCAGACTGCGCTCCACATTGAAAAAGTGGTACATCGCCGCATGGGCAGCCCAGCAAAGGTACAGCGTGGACTGAACGTGGCGCTGTGACCAGTCAAGAATCTCGGCCATGGTGTCCCAGTATTTAACCTGACGATAATCCAAATGTGCCAGAGGCGCGCCGGTGACAATTAAACCATCATACCGTTTGGCGGCTACACTGGAAAAGTCATGATAAAACGCATCCATGTGGGACTGCGGCGTATGCTTAGGCGCCAGGTTATCGATCCTGATGAGATCCACATTTATCTGCAATGGCGTGTTTGAAAGCAACCTTAGCAGTTGTACCTCAGTTTCTATTTTGTTCGGCATAAGATTGAGTATGCCGACTTCAAGTGGACGAATATCCTGATTGGCGGCCCGCAGGCTGTCCATCGTGAATATATTCTCCCCTAACAGCACATCCTGAGCCGGAAGTTGTTCGGGAATTCTAATGGGCATAACGACTCCATGACAAACAATAATAAAGTCATTCTGGCTGAAGGTTGGGCAATAATCAACATCTTTACGTCTAGACGTCTAAATCTGTTTTTATAAGCGTATAGAAGTCTGTCGCAATACACAAGAGAGTTAAATAGCGAAGGGTGTTTTACATCAAAGCGTGCAAAATCGTGAAGAATTACACCAACTGTACAGCCGGCTGGCCAACAATGTCGCCCGCTTCGATAGCCACCTTAATAGAGGCGCCTCTGGGTGTCCAATGCTACGGTAGATGGGCTGTACTTGTGGATTTTGCCACCATTCCGGTTTGGATGGGTGTCTATGATGTTGGTATGGTTGGTGGGTTCAAAGGTGGGTGTCCGGGGTCGACTTACAAAGTCGTACACCCCATTTGACCTTCGATACCTGGAACGGTTTTCTGCTCAACTTAATTTGGGTCGCCCGGCATCCTGGCTGGACGCCGCGGATACTCAAACCTTGTACGCAAGTAAGTAAGTTTGTGGGTGTCCAGGTTTTAGACAAACGAAGGCCTTAAAAAGCTCCCGAAGCAAGTTTCGATATCTGACTCGAAGGGTGTCTACCTCCCCCGGTTTTTAAAAGCTCAAAGGTGGGTGTCCACATTTCAGTCCCAAAAGCTTAAGAGTGGGTGTCCACAATGTAGTGGCTGTCCACGATTTAGCGCTGGGGCACGGTGGGTCTCCACGATGTACTGCTCGGGATTTTGATAGCTCAAAGGTGGGTGTCTAAGCTTTGTACTCAATTTAATTGGCGTCATCCGGCAGCCTGGGTTGGACGCTGCTGATACTCAAACCTTTTGCGCAAGTAAGTAAGTTTGTGGGTGTCCAGGTGTAGAACAAACAGGGGCTTTGAAAAGCTCCCAAAGCAAGTTTCGATAACTGACTCGAAGGGGCCGACCTCCCACGGTTTTTAAAAGCTCAAAGGTGGGTGTCCACATTTCAGTCCCAAAAACTCAAGAGTGGGTGTCCACATTTCAGTCCCTCTGGAGCACGGTGGGCGTCCACAATATAGTGGCTGTCCACGATTTAGCGCTGGAGCACGGTGGGTGTCCACGATGTATCCGATGTATCCACCTATGTTTGCAATACTGCCGATGGTTACGTTGGGGGCGGGTTATCCTTATGAATTTTCATGATCATTTCAGCTTCGGTATACGGGATATCGCAGGTTTGCACCAGCTCTTCTACGGAAGCGCCCTGCTTCACCAGCTCTGCGGCTCGCTGGTATAAACGCATAGAGGGGTCCTGCAGTTTGACTTCTTTAACCTGTGCCTCCACCGCCACAAGACTATCTTGTAATTGCTGTAAATGGCGGCTTTGCACTAAGGAGCGATTTTGCTTTTCATCCAGCTGATGCTGAAAGTGGCGCAACTGCTCTTCGGTGACTTTAAGATGATGACTGTGTTCATTTTGCAGGTGCTGCAACCGACGCTGTAAGGTAAGCAGATAAAACCCCAGTGCTATTAGCAGCACGACGGCAGTAGCACCGAGTGCCAATGCGATAACAGCGAGTTGGGATGCGGTCATAATAACTCCTTAAAACACAGCGATGAAAAAACCAGAAAGCGGGACGGCACGGCGTACCGCCGGCGGCTAATAACGAAAAAGCAGGCATTAAGCCTGCTTTTTTGTAACTTCGCAAGAGGACTTATATCCCGGACAATTCGTCCCACTCGTCATCCGACAAAAGCTTGTTCAAATCGACCAGAATCAATAATTCGCCATCACGGTTGCTGACCCCCTGGATAAACTTGGCACTTTCTTCGGTACCTACATTGGGCGCGCTGTCTATTTCAGATGATTTTAAGTACACCACCTCAGCAACACTGTCGACCAGAATACCTACCACCTGCTCATCCGACTCAATAATAACAATACGCGTATTATCGGTGGTATCGCTGGGCGGCAATCCAAAGCGCGAACGCGTATCGATAACGGTGACTACATTACCACGTAAGTTAATAATACCCAGTACATATTCGGGCGCTCCAGGCACAGGGGCAATCTCGGTATAACGAAGGACTTCCTGTACCTGCATTACGTTAATACCATAGGTTTCATCACCCAGCCGATAGGTCACCCACTGCAAAACTACATCATTATTGTCGGGGGTATTATTTATTGCTCTTTCTTCGTTCATGAACCTGCTCCGATTGCCGGGTACTAACCTTGACTTCCCAGGCCTTGGTTAAGCATTGAAATTAACTGATGCACATTCAATAATGCACACATTCTGTCTTTTACCATCCCTGCCAGCCAGGGCCTTTTGCCGGTAACTTCCCGCCACTTAATCTCTGTTTGAGACAAAGTCACGGTATTTACCAATTTATCACTGGCCAGCCCCCAGGAGCTATCGCCTAACATTATAAGATACTGATAGTTTAGCTGATCAGCCAGGGGCTGAGTGTATTTTTCTGGCATGACCCACATCGCCGTATCCACTACATTAATTTTTTCCTGCCGATGCAGCATAACGCCTTTGAACCAGGCAGGCTTGCCGATTAATGGCCCGGTTTTACCGAGTCGGTGAATGCCGCCCAGCGTGATAAGCGGAACCGCCAGCGTCAGGCCTCCCACTTCGAAAAACAACGCCTGAAAACGCTCAGGAAGGTGATCCTGCAACCTGCCTTGCCCGGCCGCCAACGGTGTCGGTGCTGGTAGTTCCTCAAATTGCTCAAGCAGTGCGTCTTCAACCGCTCCAGAGCTTGGCTCGCCAAGCGGGCTATCCATTGATGGCCCTGCAGAAACCTGATCTATCTCTGATTCGGTTTCTTGTAATTGCAGCGTTGCTGCTTCTAATAGCCGGGCGGTAGACGCTGTGACCGCCACTGGATCATCCGGTTCGCTAAGCAACCCATCCAGGTAAGCTTCCACCACCTTCTCATTCGCAAATGGCGTACCTTTACTCATTAACAGTGTCCAGACCCAGTACTTTTAACAGTAGACGGTAAGCAGCGACTCCCCGGGTTTTGGGGTAAAGCACCGAAGCCGGAAGCTGCTGCAAACTGGCATCTCTGAAATGTGTATCCACCGGGATCATCCCCTGCCATACCTCTTCGCTGTAGTCCGTCATCAGTTTAGCCTGCGCCTGAATGGCCGCACGGGTTCTTTTATCGAACATCGTCGGTACCACGATTGTGTCAAAATGTTTATCCAGTGAGCGGCTCATCATAGTCAAAGTATGCATCATCCTGTCGAGCCCTTTAAGGGCCAGAAATTCAGTTTGCACCGGAACAATAACCTTATGGCAAGCAGCCAGTGCATTCACCATCAACACGCCCAGCACGGGCGGACAATCCAGCAATACATAATCAAATTCATGAGTGACACAGCCAAGCGCTTTTTTAAGAATCAGGCCCATTCCCGGCGCGCTGCCCATCTGCCGATCCAGTGTCGCCAGTGCCATGGTGGCGGGCAATACAAATAACCCGTCCACTTTGGTGGGCGACAAACAATCAAGAACGTTATCGGCAGTAACCGGCTCTTTGTTAGTAAAAATATCGTAAACCGATAAAGACTGACCTTCAGCATCGATACCAAAATAATAACTCAGCGAAGCATGGGGATCGGTATCTATCAACAACACACGGTATCCAGCCTGAGCCAGTAAGCCACCAAGCGTCACTGTGGTAGTGGTTTTCCCCACTCCCCCTTTTTGATTGGCAATGGTCCAGATCTTCATCCTAGTGTCTATACCCGTACATGTTGCTACATAGCCATTTCAGTGATAATGCAGTCAGCCATATTATCGATACCAATACTTTTCTGAGCAATTCCTTCTTTGGCTATTGCCTGAGGCATGCCATACACCACCGAAGATGCCTGATCCTGGGCCCAGATACTGGCCCCGGATTTATTTAGCAAACGGCACCCTTCACGTCCATCCGCCCCCATGCCGGTCAAAATCACTCCCAGAACCTGAGCGCCAAATGTATTGGCAAGACTGGAAAATGTCACATCAACACTGGGGCGATAAGTGGCTGGGTTATCGGCATCATCAATAATACGTAATATCGACTGCGCGCCCCGACGCTCAACCCTCATCTGCTTACCGCCCGGCGCCAGATACGCCCAGCCAGGTTTTAATTCATCACCATCGCAGGCTTCTTTCACACGGATATTACATTGACTGTCCAGCCGCTGTGCAAAAGCATGGGTGAAAGTACCCGGCATGTGCTGAACCAGAATTATAGGATTCGGAAAGTGGGCAGGTAACGGCGTAAGCACTTTATGCAGCGCCACCGGGCCCCCGGTAGAAGCACCAATCGCCAGGCACGCGTACTTTTTGCCAGAGCGGGTAACACTGGATACCGTAGGTAAAGTTACACTATCCTGGCGACCGCTAAGCATTGTAGAGCTGCGAAAAAAACTATGACGGGGCGCATTAGCGGGCATATCCGGGGCCCGGTTACTGCGCATGGGTACGGTGCGACTAAGGCTTCCGTTGCGCCGGGCCAGTAAGCGCACCTTCGTACGCAAGATACCGGACACCTGACGGCGGTCCTGAGCGATGTCTTCAAATCGTTTTGGCAGAAAGTCCAGCGCCCCGGCCTCAAGCGCATCCAGGGTGGCTTGTGCCCCCTGGTGCGTTAACGAAGAAAACATCAATATCGGCACCGGCCGTCTGGTCATAATCGCTTTTACCGCTGATATTCCATCCATTACCGGCATTTCTACGTCCATAGTCACCACATCCGGAGCACACTTTATCAGCATATCCAGGGCTTCCTGGCCGTTACGAGCCTCGCCTACAATTTCCAGCTCGCGGTCCTCGCTGAGTATTTCACGTACACGACGACGGTAAAACGCTGAGTCATCGACAATCAGTACTTTAAAGACCATTTATGGGTAATTCCTTGTACGCTCGAGTGTTAGTTTCTGCGAGCGTAACGTTTTAGCAAACTGGGCACATCCAGTATCAGGGCGATTCCGCCATCCGAAGTAATCGTGGCCCCGGCCATGCCAGGTGTACCCTGTAGCAATGCATCCAACGGCTTGATCACAACTTCTTCCTGACCAATTAATGCATCTACCACAAACCCAACCTGCTGGGTACCAATCTGAACCACCACCACATGGCCCTTTTCCCGGTCAATATTAGCGGTACCGCGTGTGAGCCAGTCCCCCAGGAAAAATAATGGAATCGCTTTAGAACGGACTATCAATGTAAGCTGACCATCGACCGTATTGGTCTTGTTAATGTCCATATTGATAATTTCGCTAACCGCGCCTAGCGGCAACGCGAACGTCTGCTTGCCCACCACAATCATCAACGTGGGCAAAATAGCCAGGGTCAGGGGTACTTTGATTTCTAAGCGGGTACCTTTCCCAAGCTGCGAGTCAATATTAATGGTGCCATTCAGCTGGTTGATTTTGGTTTTCACCACATCCATGCCAACACCGCGACCCGAGATATCACTGATTTCGGTCTTGGTGGAAAAACCTGGCGCAAAGATAAGATTGAAGGCATCCACATCAGACATACGGGCAGCGGCATCTGCATCCAGTACCCCACGGCTGATGGCAATATCTTTCAACTTGTCCGGATCCATGCCTTTGCCATCATCGGCAATGGTCAGCAGGATATGATCACCTTCCTGTGAAGCAGAAAGTCTGACGGTCCCCATCCGTGCTTTGCCGGCGGCCTGTCGCTCATCCGGCATCTCAATGCCATGGTCTACTGAGTTTCTGACCAGGTGCACCAAAGGATCTGCCAGTGCTTCCACCAGATTTTTATCTAAATCCGTGTCTTCACCTTCCAGCTCAAGGGTAATTTCTTTTTTCAGGCTGCGGGCCAGATCCCGCACCACCCGGGGGAATCGACCAAACACTTTTTTGATCGGTTGCATCCGGGTTTTCATCACCGCACCCTGCAAATCGCCGGTCACTACATCCAGATTGGCGATCGCTTTAGACATCGACTCGTCACTGGTATTGATGCCCAGACTTAACAGCCGGTTACGTACCAGTACCAGCTCACCTACCATGTTCATGATTTGATCAAGGCGTTTGGTATCTACCCGAACGGTGGTTTCCGGCTGCTGACCCGAACTGCCGGATTTTTTATCGTCTTTTTTAGCCGGGGCGGCCGCAGGTTTAGTCGCTTCAGAAGCCGCAGGCGGCGCAGGTTTTGACGCTTTCACCTGTTCCTGTTGCTGCTGTTTTGCCTGAGCAATAGCGGCCGTAGCATCTTCATCTACTTTTACTCTGGGCTTCGACGCAGCGGCAGGCTCACCCGCCCCCGCAGCATCATCCTCAGATTTGATGGTAGGCCCCTGCCCTTTACCATGCAGCTGATCTAATAAGGCTTCAAATTCATCATCGCTGATCTCGTCTCCACTTTGGGAAGCCGAAGAAGAGGTTGGAGCGGAGCTCGCCGGCTGTGCAGCATCCTCTGCAGAAAACTGGCCTTTACCATGGAGCTCGTCCAGTAAGGCTTCAAACTCGTCATCGGTAATATCTTCACCAGCGGGCGCTGAAGTGGCTTGTACAGGTTTATTTTCTGTGTTGCTAACAGCCGCTTCCGGAGACGGGGAGCGCCCTGGTGCTGCGGTGCCATGCAGCTCATCCAGTAGCTTTTCAAATTCGTCTTCGGTAATCTCTTCGATACCGCCCTGGGTGTCACTATCGCCGTGCATCGCCGCCATTTCAGGGGCCTGAGGTACCGGCTCTACCACATCCTGGGCTGAATCATCCATATTGAGACTGCCTGCGGGGTGTTCGCCCATCGCAGCATTGGTCCCGAAGATATTTTCATCGGGTGACTCAGGGTGACTGAGTTTGTGAAGGATCTCTACCAGCCCTGCATCAGCAGGCTCTAAGGGTTCGCGCTGTTTGACTTTTTCAAACATAGCCACCACCACATCGGTGGCCTGGAGTATGACATCCATTAGCTCCGGAGTTAATGTTCGCTGCCCATTTCGCATGGTGTCGAAGACATTTTCAGCGCCGTGGCAAATTTCTACCAACTCAGTTAACGCCAAGAAGCCAGCGCCGCCTTTAACGGTGTGATAGCCACGGAAAATTGCATTAAGCAAGTCGCCGTCTTCTGGATTGTTTTCAAGATCGACCAGTTGTTCTTGTAATTGCTCAAGAATTTCACCTGCTTCGACCAAAAAGTCCTGTAAAATATCTTCGTCTAATTCAAACGACATGTGCCGGCTCCCTTAAAAACCTAAGCTGGACAAAAGATCGTCCACATCATCCTGACCTTTCACCACGTCGTCGCGTTCTTCGGCATTAACAATTGGCCCTTCTGCTTCGACACTACTTATTTCTTGTTTTTTATTTTCTGCAGCTGGCTGGTCAGTTTCAGGCTCACCAAATACAGTAAGCATGTTCACCAGGCTGTCTTCAACTTCTTTAACCAGTTCTATAACGCGGCGAATCACCTGACCCGTCAGATCCTGATATCCTTGCGCCATCAGCACTTCGGTTAGCAGGCCTGTCAGTTTTTCAGACTCAGCAGCGGCGTTATTTAATAAACCATCCAAATCAGTACACAGCATCTTAAATTCGGCGACATCGATTTGCCGGGTCATCAGCTTGTTCCACTCAGGCATAATAGTATTAATGCGCTCGGATAAGCTTTCGGCAATAGGCATGCTGGCTTCCACTGCATCCATAGTGGTATTGGCTGCTTTTTCGGTTTCTTCGATAACGTAAGTCAGACGGGTTTGTGCGTCGGGGATGTCATCGTTTGCTAAGCCAACAATGCGCTCATCCAGCTGGAAGCTGTTTAGCGCATCATGCAACTGACGGGTTAACTTTCCTACTTCGGCAAAAAGTTCGATAGACTCTTTGGTAGAGATGGCTTCCAAAAGCTCGCGGGCAGCGACATTGTCACCTTGCTCAAGATGCACCACCAGTTGGCGGGCTTCTTCCAGCGAGATAGGAACATTGACATTCGTTGTCATCCAGTATTCCTTTTAAATACCGTAAGAGCGTCGGAATTAACCTAAACGTTCAAAGATTTTATCTAATTTTTCTTTTAGTGTTGCCGCGGTGAATGGCTTCACCACATAACCGTTTACACCAGCCTGAGCTGCGGCCACGATTTGTTCTTTTTTCGCTTCGGCAGTAACCATTAATACCGGCAGATGCTTTAGTTTGCTATCTGCACGAATATTTTTAAGCAGGTCAATACCTTGCATGCCAGGCATATTCCAGTCGGTTACCACGAAGTCGAAGTCACCTTGTTGAAGCATGGGTAATGCTGTGCTGCCATCATCTGCTTCCTGGATGTTAGAAAACCCCAAATCCTTTAACAGGTTCTTTATGATTCGTCTCATAGTAGAAAAGTCATCTACCACAAGAATTTTCATACTTTTATCCAAAATGGCCTCCACCGGGGATTAAATAATGTTGTTGTGTTTGTTGTTGTATTAGCTATCGGCACGCCAGCTCTGCATCTTAGCTTTTAATTTCAGCATTGCCTGGCTATGAATCTGGCTGATTCTGGATTCACTGACATCCAGTACTTCGCCTATTTCACGCAAATTCAGTTCTTCATCATAGTACAGAGACAGCACAATCGCTTCCCGTTCAGGCAGTGTAGTAATGGCATGCGCCAACGCCTTTTGAAAAGCTCCCTGCATTAAATCATCCAGGGGCGAATCATTGCCCTGATTACCTTCAGTGGTGATCACATCTTCTGAGACACCCAGATCTTCAATGCCCACCAGCTTGCCGGCATTTACTTCATTGAGCATCTGATGATAATTATCAAGGCTGACATCCAGCTTAGCAGCAATCTGCACATCTCGCGCATCACGCCCGGTCTCTTTTTCAACCTGAGCAATGGCTTCGGTAATCGCCCGGCTGTTTTTGTGAACTGAGCGTGGGGTCCAGTCACCTTTTCTGATCTCATCCAGCATCGATCCGCGAATGCGAATACCGGCAAAGGTCTCAAAGCTGGCGCCTTTTGACCCATCGAAATTTTTTGCTGCTTCCAACAACCCAATCATCCCGGCCTGAATCAAATCATCCACCAGCACACTGGCAGGCAATCGGGCCATCAAATGATGCGCAATCCGTTTAACCAGTGGAGCATGACGCTCTACCAGTTGCGTTTTGCTGGTTTGTTGTTGGTAGGCAGCGGCTTTGCTATTCAACGTTGCGTTCCTGTTGCTTTATGCGATACCAGTTGCTCGATGAAAAATTCCAGATGGCCGCCCGGCTGATTCGGGATTGGCCAGCGCATGGCTTTGGTTGCCAATTGGGAAATGGCTACTGCAGCGGGAGACCCCGGGTACGCATCCACAATAGAGGTTTGTTTGCGTACCGCACGACGAATATTTTCATCGAAGGGGACGGTGGCAACCAGCTCCAGCGCGACATCCAGGAAGCGTCCGGTAACTTTAGACAACTTACTGAACAACTCATGTCCTTCACGGGTGTCGCGTACCATGTTCGCCACAATTTTAAATCGGAACACACCATGTTCGCGGTTCAGAATTTTAATCAGGGCGTAAGCATCAGTCAGTGAAGTGGGCTCATCGCACACCACCACCATGATATCCTGTGCCGCTTTGGAAAAGCTCAGCACCATATCCGATATGCCCGCCGCGGTATCCACAATCAATACATCGACCTGCGAACGTAATTCGCTAAAGGCCCGAATAAGGCCGGCATGTTCGATGGAAGACAGTTCGGTCATAGATTGTGTGCCTGACGTGGCAGGCGCAATCTTGATGCCGTGAGGACCGGTGACCAGTACTTCATCTAACGTACATTCGCCAGAAAGCACATGCGAAAGATTGCGCTCTACACGCAGCCCCAACATGACATCGACATTCGCTAACCCCAGGTCGGCGTCTAATACCATGACGCGCTTACCCTGCTTGGCCATAGAAATGGCTGTGTTAAGCGTAATGTTGGTCTTCCCTACACCACCTTTACCACCAGTAACGGCGATAACTTTGATTAATTGTGACTGATTCATCTTTCGTAAGCTACTCGCTTGATCTTCAATCATACTGCCTGTGCTGAGTTAACAAGGTTACTAGGGTTAGTATGATTCAAACCGTACTTTTTATAAAGCTTTGCCGCAACCGATACTAAAGATTTTGCGTCAGCAACCTTGATATCTTCAGGCACTTGCTGACCATCGGTAACATAGCTGACTGGCAAACTGTGTTCTATGGCTACACTGAGCACTTCGCCCAGGCTGTAACATTCATCGAGCTTGGTAAAGATGCATCCATCCAGCTTCACTGCATCATAGGCATTTATAATACGCTGTAATGCAGGATATTGGGTATTCGCCTGAGTAACCAGGTACTTTCTCACCGGTTGCATCTGCCCATGGTCAAACTGAGAAAGCTGTTTAATCAGGCGGCTATCGCGCTGACTAAACCCAGCAGTGTCAATTAACACCATGCGTTTGTGCCGTAACTGAAACAGCAACTCGGCCAGCTCTTCACTGGACTGCGCCTTACGTACGGTACAGCCAATAATTTTACCGTAGGTTGCCAATTGCTCGTACGCGGCAATACGGTAGGTATCAATCGTTATCATCGCCACCTGGTCGGCACCGTACTTTTGCGCATAACGGGCTGCCAGCTTGGCAACCGTAGTGGTTTTTCCTGTCCCGGTGGGGCCAACCAAAGCCACTGCCCCGGTCTGCGACAGAATATCATTACCCGCTACATTCATGCGATTAGCCAAAAGATTTAATAAGTACACCCAGGCTTCACGTTCGTTGTACTGTTTAGGCGTGTAATGCACCAGCTGTTCAGATAACGTCTGACTCAGGCCCATGCCCGCCAGGCATTTCATCAAATAGCTATGCACCGGATTTTGTTGGTGCTGCTTGGTTTCCATCAGACCCGCCACCTGAAACTGTAGCACATTGCGCAGTGACGCCAGTTCTTCTTTAATGGAGTCTAAGTCACTGCTGGCACTGGCCGCGGTGGCCTGTGGCTGTCCGGTAAACTGGGTGGGCGAGTCATTAAATTTTGGCTCGTCAATATCAAAACTAAAATCGCTGGTAGGCTCGCTGTAATGGCGGTTGCCTGCAGACCGAGCCCGGTTTACCGGCGCTTCTTGTGGGCGCGGGCTGGGTGGTTCATTAAACGCCGGGGCCTGCTGGGCAGGTGCTTCCATGTTATTGGCCGCAGCGGCACGAGCTTCCTGCTGCTTTTGCAACAGGGCACGCAGATTATCCGGGCCATCATCACCAATAATTTCACTTAAGCTGGGCGTGGGGCTTTTGCCGCGGCCACCGGCCTGCGCCGAACCGCGTTGACCCGCCGGCTTTGGTCGCGGGGCCAGTTTTGCTTCGGGCTCTTTGTCAAAAGCCGCTACCAGCTCAATACCGTCGGCAACCTTGCGATTGGACATGATCACTGCATCGCTGCCAAGTTCAGCTTTAACTGCATTGAGCGCTTCGCGCATGTCTTTACCAAAAAAACGTCTGATTTTCATCGCAACCTCTTTACACAACGGTGTCATATTATTGACCCACTGAGCTGACTATTCTTATCTGTTTGTCATCTGGCACTTCCTGATAAGACAGAACGTGAAGCCCAGCTACAGAGTACTTAAAGAAGCGGGAGAGTACGGGTCGTAGCATACCGGATGTTAATAACACGGCCGGTTCGCCGGAAAGCTCCTGTTGCTGACTGGCCTGTTGCAATGTTTTTTGCATCCGGTCGGCCAGTCCAGGTTCGATGCCTGCGCCATCTTCCCCACCTGCTTGTAATGACTGGTGCAACATCTGTTCCAACTCTGGCGCCAGAGTTATGACGGGGATCTCATGCCCCCCCTGACATATCTCCTGCGAGATAAGACGTTTGAGTGAGATACGCACCGCAGACACCAGTACATCCGGGTCCTGGCTCTTGGTGCCATACTCGCTGAGGGTTTGCACAATGGTGCGCATATCGCGAATCGGCACCCCTTCAAATAATAAGGTTTGCAGAACTTTAACCACGGTACTAAGCGGCAAAATATCCGGCACCAGGCCTTCCACCAGCTTAGGACTGCTTTTTGCCAGCATATCCAGCAATTGCTGGGTTTCTTCATGGCCCAGCAGCTGATAGGCGTTATTGGTAAGCAGTTGGGAAAGGTGCGTCGCCACCACTGTAGCGGCATCTACCACGGTATAGCCGAGGGTTTGAGCATGCTCACGCTGAGCCGGTTTAATCCACACCGCATCTAATCCGAACGCCGGGTCCTGGGTCGCCCGACCCTGCAATTCGCCAAAAACCTGACCCGGGTTTATCGCCAGCTCTTCATCATGACTGATTTGGGCATCGCCAATATTGACGCCCAGCATCGCAATGGTATACGCATTGGGATCCAAATCCAGGTTATCGCGAATATGCAC
>VMHT01095882.1_pt1 | contig 17418 bp, 14 predicted proteins | sample 4693611 | NCBI WGS metagenome assembly VMHT01 (sample SAMN12280063, study PRJNA550983) | marine metagenome | isolation source: seawater sampled from same location over 5 years 0.02-0.2 micron viral filtrate | place: USA: collected off the coast of southern California halfway between the port... ...
CCTCGGTGACCGTGTCCGGCCAGGCGGGCATGGTCGGCTGGGGCGCGCAGGCGAGCTACCGCTGGCGGACGGAAGACGCCAACAAGAGCGGCTTCGCCTTTGGCGACAAGGCGCAGGCGACCGCCTGGCTCAGCTATCTCGTCGATGACGGCTTCAGCCTTACCAGCCGTCTCACCTGGGAACACGAAGGCCGGATCGAAGGCCATTACAACGGTCCGCACAAGCATCACACGCCGGCCGACATCCAGGCCAACTATGGCGGTGACAAGGTGCTCGCCGGGCTCGGCGCCAACGTGGCGCTGCCGCTTGCCGGGCCCGATCGCCCGCAATTGGGGATCGAGGCCGGCATCCCCGTGTATCAGAATCTGAACGGCATCCAGCTGCCCGAGGACTGGCGTCTCTCGGTCTCGCTCGGCAAGACCTTCTAAAGCGGAAAGGCCCCGCCCGGATCGTCCGGGCGGGGCCTTTTCAAAAAGCCGGCACGAGGCTGCGGCTTACTTGGCCAGTTCGACCTGCTCGAAATCGAGTTCGACCGGCGTTGCGCGGCCGAAGATCGAGACCGAGACCTTGACCTTCTGCTTGTCGAAATCGAGTTCCTCGACCAGCCCGTTGAAGCTGGCGAAGGGACCGTCGAGCACCTTGACCTGGTCGCCGATCTCGTAATCGACGCTGATTTCGGTCTTGGGCGCCGAACGCGCTTCTTCCACGCCGCCGAAATACCGGGCCGCTTCCTTTTCGGAAATCGGCTGCGGCTTGTTGTTGTTGCCGAGGAAGCCGGTAACCTTGGGGGTGTTCTTGACCAGGTGGTAGACATCGTCGGTCATGTTCAGCTTCGCCAGCACGTAGCCCGGCATGAACTTGCGTTCGACCTGGACCTTCTTGCCGCGCTTGACCTCGGTGATCGTCTCGGTCGGAACCTCGACCTCCTCGACGCCTTCGGACAGGCCCAGACGCTCGGCCTCGGCGATGATTGCATCGCGGACCTTGTTCTCGAAACCCGAATAGGCGTGGATGATGTACCAGCGTGCCATGTGTACTCGTTACCCTGTCGAAATGCGGCTCAGGCCAGGAAAATCAGGCCAGCGTCAGCAGCCAGCGCACCACGGCGCTGAACAGCGAATCGATGCCGAGGAAGAAAAGCGAGAGGATCACCGTGAGGATGAACACGAAGATAGCGGTGCGCACCGTTTCCTCGCGCGTCGGCCATACGACCTTGCGCCCTTCGGTCTGCACCTGCCGGAGGAATTCCGCCGGGCTGGTTTTCTTCTGGTCTGCCATGTTCCACGTCTCTCGCGTAAAAATCGTGCCGCCTTCCGCCACGTCCCTTTCAGGTAGGGTCTTTCGCCGCCCCGGTTCAAGTCCGGGAGGGGCTTTTCTGCGATCCCAATGTCGGAAGACGGCGCTGCATCTACCGCCGCATCGGTCAAAAGGCAAGCGGTGGACGTGCGTCTCTTTCACCCTTTGCAAGTCGCGCCGGCGGCCCTAGCGTGCACGCTTTCAGTTTTCCGGGACGCATGAGGGGAATACTCGCGATGGCACTAGGCCAGACACCAAGTCTGGGCGATCGGCTGGTACAGCCGGTTACCAACATTTCCGATTTCATCTGGGCCGGCCTGTGGAACGGCGAAGCGGTCATTCCCTTCCCCCCGCTGGCCATCATCCTCCTGGGTGTCGGCCTGTGGTTCATGGCCGGCCTGCGGTTCTATCCGATCACCAAGCTGGGCGCGGCGGCCAAGGGCCTGTTTGCCGGGCGCAAGGGCGAAGGGGCGGGCGAAATCAGCCCCTTCGCCGCGCTGTCGACCGCGCTTTCGGGCCAGGTCGGCACGGGCAACCTGGCCGGGGTCGCCACCGCGATCGCGCTGGGCGGTCCCGGGGCGATTTTCTGGATGTGGGTCACCGCGCTGTTCGGCATGGCACTGGCCTTTGCCGAAGGGTCGCTCGCGATTCGCTACCGCGAAACCACCAGCGACGGGGTCAAGCGCGGCGGGCCGATGACCTACATCATGATGGGCCTGGGGCCGAAATGGACCTGGCTGGCGGTCGTCTTCTGCCTCGGCACGTTGTTCAGCGCGCTGGTAACGGGCAACTCGATTCAGGCGAACGCCGTTGCCGATGGCCTGAACGAGCTGTTCGGGATCGAGGAATGGCTCGGCGGGCTGATCGTGGCCGTGCTGGTATTCGTGGTCATCATCGGCGGGATCAAGTCGATCGGTCGCGTCGCCGAAAGCGTGGTGCCGTTCATGGCAGCGGCTTACCTGGTGATGGCCGTAATCGCGCTGGCGCTCAATTTCGCCGATCTGGGTGAAACCTTCGCGCTGATTTTCGACGGCGCCTTCAACCCGCAAAGCGCGGTCGGCGGCTTCACCGGCGCGGCGATCATCATGGCGATCCGCGCCGGCGTGGCGCGCGGCCTGTTCTCGAACGAGGCGGGCCAGGGTTCGACCCCGATCGCCCATGCTGTGGCGCAGACCGACGATCCCGAACAGCAGGGCCGCATGGCGATGCTGGGCACGTTCATCGATACGGTCGTCATCTGCACCATGACCGCACTGGTCATACTGACCGTGCGCGGTGATTTCACCGCGGGCGGCGAAGCGGTGGCGCATGCCTGGCAATCGGACCGCGTCGGTTTCGAAATGACCAGCGGCGCCTTCGCAGCTGCCTTCCCGGTCGAGATCGCCTCGATCCCGATCGGAACGCTGATCGCCAGCATCGCGCTGTTGCTGTTCGTCTTCACCACGCTGCTGACGTGGAGCTATTATGGCGAGCGCGCGATCACCTTCCTCTACGACCGGATGAAAGGCTCGACGCGCGAGGGCGAGCGGCGGCTGCACATGGTGTGGCGCGTGCTGTGGTGCGTGGTGATCTTCATCGGCGCGGCACAGCCGAGCGAGCTGGTCTGGCGGCTTGGCGATATCTCCAATGCTACCATGGTTCTGCCCAACCTCCTGGCGCTCGCGCTGCTCAGCGGCGTGGTGTTCAAGCTGGCCCGCGGCGATCGCACTGCCGGCAAGGAATACCGCGAGGCAACGCCGGAAGAGCCGGAAGAATACTGAGACTTCTGCGACTGAATGGCAAAGGGGCCGGAGAGCGAACGCTTTCCGGCCCCTTTCCTTTCAGCGGGAGATCAGCGGCGTCCGAACAGGCGCGCCAGGAACCCTGGCTCCTCCATCGGCTGGATCTTGCCATGCATACGATAGCGCAGCGAACTGTCGCTGTAGGGCCGGGGCTGTGCCCAACGATCTGGGCGGCTGCTGCGGAAAGACATGCTCGACATGGGGTACCTCCATGAATGCCATTGCTTGCCGATAAACCCTCAGCGGTGCTTTCGGGTTCCCGCAGGGGTGCGCGTCCAGACAAGCCCAAGCAGCGCGAGTGCGGCAAGCGGCATCAAATTGACGCCGAGGGGGAACGCCGCCGCGCGTGTGGCATAGGGAGCGAAATAGAGCAGCGTGAGGCCGAGCTTCTCGTAAGGACGAAACCCGCGCTCGAGCCCCTGAATGACCAGCCAGAGCGTCGGAAACACGAGGAACGGCAGATCGTAACTGAACAGATAGGGCGATGCGAGCGCAGTAGCCGCCAGGACTGCAGCAGAAGCTCCTGAGGCATCGTCGCCGAAACGCCGCGGTGCGAACAGGGCGACTGCAAGTGCCAACACGGCAGAACATGCAGCCCCTGCAAGCGCGACAAAATCGCCGAGGTGTGGCCGCAACTGGGAAAAGATCGTGCTCATCCGCAACATGAAGTCCGGATCAGGCCTCTCGATAAGCTGGCGGCTGGCGCTCCAGCTTCCGGTATAGGCCAGCATAGTATCGCTGCCGAAGATCAGCCATGCCGCCCCCAGCAGCGCCGCGACCACCAGCCCGGCCGCAACGAATGCCCGCCATTTGCCGCCTGCACTGAGCCAGAACGGGGCGAGGAGAGCCAGATGCGGCTTGATAACGAGAGCACCTACCGCCGCACCGGCCACAACCTGCCGCCGCGGCAATTCATGCGCCGCCAGAACCAGGAGCGCGCCAGTGAGCAAACCGGTCTGTGCATGTCCCGCCGCGATCAGTGCTCCCGGATAGGCCAGCACCAGTGGCCACAACCGCGGGAACGCCCGGACGCTGACCCAGGCCCACGCACCCCATGTCGAAGCCACCCAGACAATCCATGCAATCGGCAGCGGCAATAGCCCGAGTGGCACGAGCGCGAACAGGAACGGTGGCGGATTGACGAAAGCGAACCATCCCGGGCTTCCCGTCGAGGTCTGAACCTGCTGCTGCGCCGCCAGATCGTAGGCGGCTGCAGGTTCGCCAGCGGCGGTGACCTGCCCCGCGCCCCAGAAAGCCAGGAAGTCAGTCGTCCCCGGCGGCATAGCGCGCCAGAAAGATATGGCGACAAGCCCCAGGCTCGCCAGCGCCAGCAGCAAGGCGTAACCGCGCACGCGCTCATGGGTGAGCCAGTCCGCCCGGCGCAACCAGTCCATCGCCCTATTCCCCTCTCGCTCGTGTCATGCACGAACGGGATTAGCGTGCCGCGGCTGCGCTAACCAGCGCGAGCGGGGGGCAAATCCCCGCCCGCGCCGATCGGTCAGCTTGCCTTGGAAGCGATCCAGCGGTCGATCTTGTTCTCCAGCACCGGCATCGGCAGGCTGCCCGTGTCGAGCACCTCGGCGTGGAATTCGCGGATGTCGAAATCCTCGCCCAGCTGATCTTCGGCGCGCTTGCGCAGTTCCTGGATCTTGATGGCCCCGACCTTGTACGCCAGCGCCTGCGAGGGAATGGCGATATAGCGCTCGACCTCGGCGACCACTTCGGTGCGCGTCATGCCCGAATTCTCGAGCATGAAGTCGATCGCCTGCTCGCGCGTCCACCCCTTGGCATGCAGCCCGGTATCGACCACCAGCCGCATCGCGCGCAATTGCTCGTCCTGCAGCGTACCGTAACGGTTCCATGGATCGTCGAAGAAGCCCATCTCATAGCCCAGCGTCTCCGAATAGAGCGCCCAGCCTTCGACATAGGCCGTGTTGCCGCCGAAGCGCATGAATGCCGGCAGATCGGTGTTTTCTTGCGCGAGGCTGATCTGGAAATGATGCCCCGGTGCGCCTTCGTGCAGGTAGAGCGTCACATTGCCCGTCGTCAGGCGGCTGGGCAGGTCATAGGCGTTGAAATAGAATGTCCCCGGCCGCGAACCGTCCGGCGCGCCCGAATTGTACGAACCACCCGCTTCGAACTTCTCGCGATACTCCTCGTAGGGCTTGATCTCGAGCGGGGTCTTGGGGACCAGCGAGAAAAATTCGCCGATCTTCTCATCGACCTGTTCGCCGATATCGTAATAGCTCTGCGTCAATGCCTCGCGGCTCTCCGGCTTGAACTGCTCGTCGGTGCGCACGTAGTCGAAGAACTCGTTGAGCGTCCCCTCGAAGCCGACTTCCTGCTTGATCTGCTCAAGGCCATTCTTGATCCGCGCCACTTCGGACAGGCCCAGTTCGTGCAGGTAATCGGGCTCGAGCGGAAGCGTCGTCGTACCTTCCACCATATGCCTGTACAACTCCGCGCCGCCCTTCATCTGTGACAGTCCCACGCTGTCGCGTGCCACGGCCATGTATTCGTCGCGCAGGAAATCTCGCATCCGCTCGTGCGCCGCGTAGATTTCCTCGGTGGCCGCGGTGTATTCAGCCGTCAGCCGCGCCTTCTCTTCGGCGGAAAATTCCTCGGGGAAGTTCTTCACCGGCATGAAGAAGGGCGATTCCTCGACCGGCATCGCCAACTGCGTGTCGAGCTGGCTGACGACGTTGCCGATCGTCAGCTTGGTTTCGTACACGCCGGTTTCCATGCCTTCGCGGAACTTGCCGATCGCGCGGTCGGTGATGGCGATGTAATCCTCGTGCCGCTTGAGGTTGTTCTCGTAGTCCTCGACCGTCTTGAAGGGGGCGGCGCTCTGCCCGCTGGCGAAGTTGGGATAGAACGTGTGGAAGCCTGAGAAATGGTTCACCGGACGCACTTCGCTCGCCGCGAGGATCGCGGGGGCATAGCCCTCCTGCTCACGCTGCTGGTTATAGGCAAAGACATCGTAGGCGAGCTGGTCGGTGGGCGACAGCTTGCTGCGGTCGATTTCGGCCAGCTTCGCGAGGTTTTCGGCATTGTCCGCCTTGCTTGCGGCAAGATGCTCGTCGGTCAAATAATCGCCCAGGCGGTCCGCGTAGCGCATGTCGCCGCGAAACAGCGCGCCGACCGGATTGAGCTTGAGGCTGCGTTCATCGGCATCCGCGAACAGCGCGAAGAGCTTGTCGTGTTCGCTCATTTCGCTCGCAGCTTCGGTTGCTGCATGGTGATCGCGGGCGATGGCCGGGTTCGCTGCCAGAACAAGCGAAAGGGCGGCACCCGAAGCGAGGGCGTGACGGACGAGTTTCATGGAGGTTCCCCTGGTAATTGTAGTGCAGCGATAGGACAGGCATTTGCCTGAGCGCACAAGCACGCCATACGATCGAAGGCATATGTCGCTCGACCGGCGCCATGCAGTGCCCTGTTCCGCACGGCGCCGGCAATGCTGCGGTCAATCGATCACGCGGCCGCGCACCATCACCCAATCGACATTCTCCAGCGTCGACGTATCGTCGAGCGGGTTGGCTTCGACCGCAATCAAATCCGCCGAATAGCCGGGCGCGATCCGGCCGATCTCGTTTTCCAGTCCCAGCACGCGTGCGGCGTGGGTGGTCGCCGCCGCGAAAGCATCCCGGTGGCTCATGCCCTGTTCGACCATCAGCGCGAATTCGCCTGCATTGCGGCCGTGACCGAAGACGCCGGCATCGGTCCCGAAAGCGATCGGCACGCCCCAGCGCAGCGCCTTGCCCATGAAGACGCGCGCGGTTTCGGCCACATCGCGGATCTTGTCCTCGACGACCGGTGTGTAGACGCCCTGTCCAAGCCGTTCGGTAACGCCCTTGAACGCCATCAGCGTGGGCACCAGCACGGTACCGTTGTCCTTTATCGCACGGGCGGCCGCCTCGTCCAGATAGGTCCCGTGCTCGATCGAATCGATGCCGGCACGCGCCGCGGCCTCGATCCCGCGCGCGCCATGCGCATGCGCCATGACCTTCAGACCGAGCGAATGCGCAGTATCGGCAATGCTCTTCATCTCGGCGCTGGTGAAATGCGCTTCGAGCCCGCGCCCTTGCTGGCTGAGCACGCCGCCCGTGGCGGTAATCTTGATGATATCGGCGCCGTTCTGGCTCGCGAGCCGGACTTTTTCGGCGCATTCGACCGCCCCGGTGCAGGTGAACCCGCTGTCGAGCAGCTCGTTGACTTCGGGGCGGAACCCGCTGACATCGCCGTGCCCACCCACGATTGCGAGCGAGGGGCCGGCTGCCACGATGCGCGGGCCGTCGATGAAACCTTCCGCGGTTCCGCGGCGCAGCGAGAAGGCGCTGGCGGGGCCGCTGCCCGCTTCGCGCACGGTCGTGAACCCGGCAAGCGCCGTCAGGCGGGCATTCTTGGCGCCGACGACGACATCCCATTCATCGGGCTCGACTGCGCCCTTCCAGAAATCGCCGCCCGGATCGCCGGTCAGGTGGACATGCAGGTCGACCATTCCGGGTACCACGGTCTTGTCTTTCAGATCGACCGTGACCGCCTGTACAGGGGCTGCAGTGAAGCCGTCGGCAACGCTGACGATCTTCCCGTCGGTGACCGTTATCGTGGATGGCCCACGCGGCTGGCTTTCGGCATCGACGACAAGCGCGCCCGCGTGGATGACAGTGGTATCGGCCAGCGCCGGCGCGGCGCACATCGCCCCCGCCAGCGCGATGAATGCGGCAATCTTCATTCTCTATCCCCTTGGTTGCCCAAGGGGATGCCCGCCAGCGGCCGGCGTATCAAGCAAAAGCGGCGCTAGAAGGTATAGCCGATCCCGAGTGCGCCCATCCACTGGTCTGCATCACCGCGAATGGAGGTGAACGGCGTACGCTTGCCATCGCCTAGCATCCGCGAATATCCGCCCATGGCGATGAGCGCGAGCCCGCCGTTGGCAAGATTGCCGTCGAGATCGACCCCGGTGAGCAGGTTGACACCCACCCGGTCCCAGCCGCCATCCGCCTGGTAGGCCGGCAGTGCGCCGCCGGCCGGCACCGAATAGTAATAATCGGCATAATCGTCGTCGACATACGAACCACTGACCGACAGCGAGATCGCCGCGCCGCGGCTGACGGGTGTGAAATAGGTCACGCCCGGGCTGACCAGCGTACCGTCATGCGCGCCGGCGACATCGAACAGCGTCTCGATGTTGAAGCTCAGGCTGTCATAGGGATTGAGCAGGCCGGGAAGGCTGATCCCCACCGAGGGACCGACTTCGAAGGCGGTGTCGAGTTCGCCATAGGACAGCACCACGGGATCCTCGATCTGCGAGGCGCGGTTGCGGTTGAGCCGCGCAGCAACGCCGGCCGAAATCTTGGCGCCATCGCTGTCGTCATTGACGAAATCGAGCGCGGCACCACCCGCCCGGGGGCTGATGCGCACACCGCCGATCTTGCCCTGTACGATAGGGATCGGCGATACGACATAGTCGTCCGACCCATCGTAGCTGGCGGAATAGACCGCGCCCGCACCGATCGAGAACCAGTTGCCATCGAATACGGTCGCTTCGCCGTCAGGTCCGTCGGGCAATGCCTCGACATTCTGGGCCATTGCGGGTGCGGCGCAGGCGAGCGCCAGCGATCCGGTTGCGGCGAGCAGTAACTTCATGCGGATTCCCTCGATATATGTCTTTGCCGTTCAACTCGCACGGGAGTGTGACGTTCCCGTAACCCTGCCCGGCAGGAATTCCAAAGCGATTGCCGCTGGCCCGCTTCGCTTCTAAGCCCACGGGCGATGGACGGGCGCATGATCGATATGGCCGTGGTCGGCGGCGGCCTGGCGGGCGGATTGGCCGCGCTGGCAGTGCGCCGCGCCCATCCCGAGCTGAACGTAGGGATCTTCGAAGCGGGCGACAGCCTGGGCGGCAACCACCGCTGGAGCTGGTTCGCCAGCGATCTCGACGCTCCCGGGACGCAGCTCATGGCTGGCTTTGCCACGACCGAGTGGTCCGGCGGCTACGATGTCGCCTTTCCGGGCCATACGCGCCACTTGTCTTCGCCCTATCGTTCGCTCGCCAGCCGGGATTTCGATGCTGCGCTGCGCAGCGAACTGCCCGCAGCCGCCATCCGCACGCAGGCACGCGCGGCAAAACTGGCTGCCGGCGGCGTCACGCTGGCCAGCGGTGAGCACATCGCCGCGCGCTGCGTGATCGATTGCCGCGATTTCACCCCCTCGGCCCAGCTGCGCGGCGGGTGGCAGGTCTTCGTGGGACGGCATTTGCGGACACGGACCGCGCATGGCGTCGCCGATCCCATCGTCATGGACACGCGCGTGGCCCAGCACGGGGCCTACCGCTTCGTCTACACCCTGCCGCTAGGCCCGAACGAGCTGTTCGTCGAGGACACCTATTACGCCGACGAACCCGCGCTCGATCGCGCGGCGCTGGAGGCGCGCATCGACCGCTATTGTACGGCGATGGGCTGGCACGGCGATCGGCTCGGCGGCGAAACCGGCGTGTTGCCGGTTATTACCGGAGGCGATTTCGCAGCCTACCGGGCGGCGCTCGGAGGTGCGGGCGTGGTTCGGTCGGGCGCGCGCGGCGGCTTCGTTCACCCGCTGACCAGCTACACCCTGCCCTTCGCCGTGGCCAATGCTCTCGCCCTGGCCCGCCACGCGCGGCTGCCGGGCGACCAGCTTGCCGCGCTGTTCGAAGACCGGGCGCAGCGGCACTGGCAGGCGACGCGGTTCTATCGCAGCCTCGGCAGGATGCTGTTCGACGCTGCCGAGCCGGAGGAACGCTACCGGGTGTTCGAGCGGTTCTATCGCCTGCGCGAACCCCTGATCGAACGATTCTACGCTGGAAATTCGAGCACGGCCGACAAGCTGCGCATCCTCTCGGGCAAGCCGCCCGTATCTGTCCCTGCCGCCATTCGCGCCTTGCTTGGCAAGGGCAGCCCGCTGGTCCATGAGAGGTCGCAATGAACACCGAAACTGCCATTCCCGTTACCCCGAGCGACAGCACCGAGCCGTTCGTCCCCGCCCCCACCGGCCGCACGGCCTGCGTCGTCGGTGCAGGCTTCGGCGGCCTTGCGCTCGCCATTCGCCTGCAATCGGCAGGCATCACCACGACCGTCGTCGAAGCGCGCGACAAGCCCGGTGGGCGGGCCTATTACTGGGAGCGCGACGGTTTCACCTTCGATGCGGGCCCGACCGTCATCACCGATCCCGATTGCCTCAAGGAATTGTGGGCGCTGACCGGCCACGACATCGCTCGGGATGTCGAGCTGATGCCGGTCATGCCCTTCTACCGGCTCGCCTGGCCCGACGGCACGCAGTTCGATTATTCGAACGACGAGGAACAGCTGTTCCGCGAGATAGCCCAGCTCAATCCCGCCGATGTTGCCGGCTACCAGCGGTTCCTCGAATATTCCGAAGCGGTCTACGAGGAAGGCTACGTCAAGCTTGGCCATGTGCCGTTCCTCGATTTCAAATCCATGCTCAAGGCGGCTCCCGCACTGGCCAAGCAGCAGGCATGGCGCAGCGTCTATTCGATGGTGTCGAGCTATGTCGAAAACGAAAAGCTGCGCGAGGCGCTGAGCTTCCATACGCTGCTGGTCGGCGGCAATCCGATGAAGACCAGCAGCATCTATGCGCTGATCCACAAGCTCGAAAAGGACGGCGGCGTATGGTGGGCCAAGGGCGGCACCAATCGCCTGATCGCCGGCATGGTCGCGCATTTCGAGCGCATCGGCGGCACCGTGCGGCTGGGCGATCCGGTGGCGCAGGTGCACACGCTGGGCAAGCAGGTGACCGAGATCGAGACGCAGTCCGGCTGGCGCCAGCGGTTCGACGCGATCGCGAGCAATGCCGACATCATGCACAGCTACAAGGACCTGCTGGCCGGATCGAAGCGCGGCAAGGATTACGCCAAGAGCCTGTCGCGCAAGAGCTTCAGCCCCAGCCTGTTCGTCGTCCACTTCGGCATCGAGGGAAGCTGGCCGGGTATTCCGCATCACATGATCCTGTTCGGTCCGCGCTACAAAGGCCTGCTCGAGGACATTTACGATCACGGCGTCCTGCCCGAGGATTTCTCGATCTATCTGCACCACCCCAGCGTCAGTGACGACAGCATGGCGCCCAAGGGGATGAGCACTTTTTATGCGCTGGTGCCGGTGGCCCATATGGGCAAGCTGGCCGTCGACTGGGAGGAAATGGGTCCGGTGCTCGAGAAGCGCATTCTCGACGAACTCGGCCGGCGCCTGATCCCCGACATCCATTCGCGCATCGTGACCAAGTTCCATTACGCCCCGCGCGATTTCGCCGCCGACCTTAACGCCCATATGGGCAGCGCCTTCAGCCTCGAGCCGGTGCTGACGCAAAGCGCGTGGTTCCGCGGGCACAATCGCGACGATGTGCTCGACAATTTCTACCTTGTCGGTGCGGGCACGCATCCCGGGGCGGGAATTCCGGGGGTGGTCGGCAGCGCCAAGGCAACGGCCGGATTGATGCTGGAAGATTTGGCAGTATGACGCGCGGGATGAACCGTCTCGCCATCTATTGCGGCTCCGCCTCGCCCGACGATCCGCGCTATATCCAGCTCGCCTACGATGTGGGCAAGCGCCTCGCCGAACGCGGTATCGGCGTGGTCTATGGCGGCGGCCGCCTCGGCCTGATGGGCGCCACCGCGCGCGGTGCGCTGGAGGCCGGCGGCGAAGTGATTGGCGTTATTCCCGAGGCACTGGCCAGTTCGGAAGTCGCCAATCACGATTGCACCGAACTTTACACCGTGGGCGGCATGCACGAGCGCAAGCAGCGGTTCACCGACCTGTCGGACGGCTTCATCACGATCCCCGGCGGCGTCGGGACGATGGACGAATTGTGGGAGGCGATGAGCTGGGCGCAGCTTGGCTATCACGACAACCCGGTCGGCCTGCTCAATGCCTTCGGCTTTTACGACGAGTTGATCGCCTTCAACCGCAAGATGGCGGAAGTCGGTTTCGTCCGCCCGGTGCACCAGAACATCCTCGTGCACGACGACACACTGGACGGATTGCTCGACAGAATGGCAGCCTATGAACCGCATACGCCGATCTTCCAGATGAAGGCCGACGACCTCTGAGCAAACCCCGCACCCTGGTCCAGTCGCGGTACCTGCGGCCCACCCCGACCCGCGCGGGCGGCGGCCGCGATCGCGCGATCCTGGTCGACAAATCGCTCGAATCGATCGAACAGGGTTCACACAGCTTTGCCGCAGCTTCGAAACTGTTCGACAAGGCAACCCGCGAACGCAGCTGGCTGCTGTACGCCTGGTGCCGCCGGTGCGACGACATCGCGGACAATCAGGACAAGGGCGGGCCACTGGGCGACCAGGGCAACATGAAGGATGCGGAAGACCGCGTGCAGGCCCTGCGCGTGCTGACCAAGCGCGCATTCGAGGAACAGCCCACCGCCGATGCCGCTTTCGACGCGTTCGGCCTGGTCGCCGACGAATGCGGCCTGACGCTGGCCGAAGCCAACGACGTGATCGCCGGCTTCGCGCTCGATGCGACGCGCTGGACCCCGAACACCGAAGCGGACATGCTGCGATATTGCTACCATGTCGCGGGTGCGGTCGGCATCATGATGGCGCGGATCATGGGGGTGCATCCCGACGATGGCGAAACGCTGGACCGGGCCTGCGACCTCGGCCTTGCTTTCCAGATGGCCAATATCGCGCGCGACATCGTCGAAGATGCAGAAGCCGATCGCTGTTACCTGCCGCAAAAATGGCTCGAGGAAATGGGCTGGCAACAGGGCGAACACGCCCTGCCCGAAAACCGCTTTCGCCTCGCCAGCCTGATGCCGCGCCTGATCGCCCTGATGGAGAAGCACGAGGCGGCGGCCAAGCTCGGCGCGCGGAAATTGCGCTTCCGCCAGCGCTGGGCGGTGCTGTCCGCCGCGCGGATCTACGGCGCGATCGGCCGCAAGGTCCTGAACCGGGGCCAGCTGGCGTGGGATACTCGCACGCGCGTTTCGGCCCCCGAAAAGATGTGGCACATGGTCGCCGCGTTCTTCGAAGCGGTCCGTAACCGCCCGCCCCCGCCCGCGGAGCCGATCACCTGGAGCCGGCACGACTTCAAGCCGCTGGCCGGCTGGTAGAGGCCACCGCTCGTCCTTGCCAATCGGCAGCGACGGGAGTTTCCTTTTCCCCCGGCGGAAGCTAGTCCCCGCCGCATGATTGCAAAGCTCCTCATCGCCAATCGCGGCGAAATCGCCTGCCGCATCATCCGCACCGCGCGCGCAATGGGTATTGCCACGGTCGCGGTCTATTCGGACGCCGACGCCCGCGCACTGCACGTGCGGCAAGCCGATGAGGCGGTGCATATCGGCCCCTCACCCGCCGCCGAAAGCTATCTTGTCGGCGAAAAGATCATCGCTGCGGCCAAGCAGACTGGGGCGGAAGCCATCCACCCGGGCTACGGCTTCCTGTCCGAAAATGCCGGTTTCGCGCAGGCCGTGATTGATGCCGGGCTGATCTGGGTGGGTCCCAAGCCGTCGAGCATCGAGGCGATGGGGCTCAAGGATGCTGCCAAGACGCTGATGATGGAAGCGGGCGTCCCGGTTACGCCCGGCTATCTGGGCGCAGACCAGTCGGCCGAACGGCTGAAGAAGGAAGCCGACGCCATCGGCTACCCCGTGTTGATCAAGGCGGTTGCGGGCGGCGGCGGCAAGGGTATGCGCAAGGTCGACAAGGCCGAAGATTTCGAAGCGGATCTGCAGAGTTGCCGCCGCGAGGCGAAGGCCAGCTTCTCCAATGACGAAGTGCTGCTGGAAAAGTGGATCACCTCGCCCCGCCATATCGAGGTGCAGGTGTTCGGCGACAGCCACGGCAATGTCGTCCACCTGTTCGAGCGCGATTGCAGCCTCCAGCGCCGCCACCAGAAGGTGATCGAGGAAGCCCCTGCGCCGGGCATGGACGAGGCGACGCGTCAGGAAATCTGCGCCGCCGCCGTGCGCGCCGCCAAGGCAGTCGATTACGAAGGCGCGGGCACGATCGAATTCATCGCCGATGCCAGCGAAGGCCTGCGCGCCGATCGCATCTTCTTCATGGAGATGAACACCCGCCTTCAGGTCGAGCATCCGGTGACCGAGGAAATCACCGGGGTCGACTTGGTCGAATGGCAGTTGCGCGTGGCTGCCGGCGAACCGATCCCGCTCCAGCAGGAAGACCTTGCCATCACCGGCCATGCGATCGAGGCCCGGCTCTATGCCGAGGACCCGAGCAGCGGATTCCTGCCCTCGACCGGCCCGCTCGACCATTTCGATCTTGGTAGCGAAGGGCGCATCGAGACCGGGGTGGCCGAAGGCGACATGATCTCACCGCATTACGATCCCATGGTCGCCAAGCTCGTCGTGTGGGAAAAGACCCGGGCGGACGCGATCGAGGCCCTGGCCGATATCGCCGAAAGCGTCGAGGTCTGGCCGGTGAAGACTAACGCCGCCTTCCTCGCCAACGCCCTGCTGGAAGACGATTTCGTCGAAGCCCAGCTCGACACCGGATTCATCGAACGCAAGCTCGACCGGCTGGTCGGCGACGATGCGCCCGATGATGCGATCTGGCAGGCTGCCGCCGACTTTACGGTCCTCGACGCGATCGAGGAGAACGCCCCCCGCCCGATCGGTTTCCGGCTCAATGCGGATCCGCGGGTCGCTGCGACCCTGTTCCACAAGGGCGAGAGCCGCACGGTCGACGTCATCGGCGAACGCGACGCCGCGCATGCCACAGGTTTCGTCGAAGATGCGCGCACGGTGGTCTTTGCCGATGGCCAGGGTTTCGAGTTCGCGCTGGAAAGCCGCGGCAGCGGCGCGGCGGCGGCCGGTAGCGGTGCTATCCTCGCCCCGATGCCAGGCAAGGTCATCGCGGTCGATGTGGCCGAGGGCGACCGGGTGACTGCGGGACAGCGGCTGATGGTGCTCGAGGCGATGAAGATGGAACACGCGCTGATCGCGCCGTTCGACGGCACCGTGACCGAGCTTTCGGCCGCGACCGGCGGACAGGTGCAGGTCGAGGCCGTGCTGGCAGTTGTCGCGCCCGCAGAGGAATAATCGTCATCCCAGCGAAAGCTGGGATCGCCCTCCACAAGCACGAAAATGATAGCGGTCCCAGCTTTCGCTGGGGCGACGGCTTGGGTATGCGTCGCGCATGGGATGGGAAAAAGAACTCGAGGAACTGCGCCGGCGCGAGGCGCTGGCCGAGCAGATGGGCGGTGAGGAAAAGGTCGCCCGCCAGCATGGCCGGGGCAAGATGGATGCCCGCGCACGGCTCGCCGCGCTGTGCGACGACGGCACCTTCCGCGAAATCGGCAAGATCGCGGGCAAGGGCAGCTACGACGAGGAAGGCAATCTCGAAACCGTCCTTCCTGCCCCGTTCCTGTTCGGAAAGGCCCGGATCAACGGCCGCCCGGTGGTTGCCACCGCCGATGATTTCACCATTCGCGGCGGCGCGGCGGATGCCGGGATCAGCCGCAAGATGGTGCAGGCCGAGAAAATGGCGCATGAGCTCAAGCTGCCGATCATCCGCATGATCGACGGTACTGGCGGCGGCGGATCGGTCAAGACGCTCGAACAGATCGGCGCGACCTATATCCCCGCGGTCCCCGGCTGGGGCGACGTGGTGACCAATCTCGACACCGTGCCCGTGGTCGCGCTTGCTCTCGGACCCACCGCGGGCCTTGGTGCGGCGCGCGTGGTAGCGAGCCATTATTCGGTCATGGTCAAGGGCCTCAGCCAGATCTTTGCCGCGGGCCCCGCCGTGGTCGATGGCCTCGGCGAAAGCTACAAGGGTTCAGCCGACCACCAGCAGGCCAAGGAAGACCTCGGCGGCAGCGGCATCCATACGCGCAACGGCGTGGTCGATGACGAAGTGGCCAGCGAGGCCGAGGCCTTCGCCCGCGCCCGGCATTTCCTCGCCTTCATGCCCGAACATGTCGGCCAGCTTGCCCGCCGGTCCAATTGCACCGATCCGGTCCACCGGCGCGAGGAGGCGCTGCTGGACCTCGTCCCGCGCGATCCCAAGGCGGTCTATTCGATGCGCCGCTGCATGGAGATGGTGTTCGACCAGGGCACCGTGTTCGAAATCGGCCGCATGTGGGGCCGCGCCTGCATCACCGCGCTCGCCCGGCTCGACGGCTGGCCGGTGGCGGTGCTTGCCAGCGACCCGTCCTATCTCGGCGGCTCATGGGATGCGAAATCGAGCGAGAAGGTCGAGCGCTTCGTCAAGCTGGCGGACCAGTTCCGCCTGCCGATCGTCCATCTGGTCGACAATCCCGGCTTCATGATCGGGCGCGAAGCCGAAATGGCGGGGACGATCCGCTACGGAGTGCAGGCAATGAACGCAGTCTACAAGGCCAGCGTCCCGCTCGCCTCGGTCGTCCTGCGCCGCGCCTACGGGATTGCGGGCAGCGCCATGTCGAATGCCGAGACCTACCAGTACCGGTTCTGCTGGCCTTCGGGTGACTGGGGCAGCCTGCCCATCGCGGGCGGTCTGGAAGTGGCCTATAAATCCGAGCTCGAAGCCGCCGCCGACCCGGAAGCCGAACTCGCCGCAATTCGCGCGCGGCTCGACCAGGTCACCTCGCCCTTCCGCAGCGCCGAACGCTTCAATGTCGAGGACATCATCGACCCGCGCGACACCCGTCCCTTGCTGTGTGAATATGCCGAGCTTGCGTGGCGCAGGCTGGCCAGCGAAGCCTAGGTTTCCTCGACATCCGGATCGGGCGGCCCGAACAGCGCACCGCGTTCGGAAAAGAGCACCAGCAGCAGGCTGACGGTGGCCGTGACCAGCAGCGCCAGCGCCAGCGGACGCGCGGTGCCGTCATAGGCATAGCCGATACCCGCGCCCAGCAGCGCCCCGGTGGTCATGCGCAGGAAGCTCTGTGCACTCGACGCGGCGCCCGCAATGTGCGGGAACGGCTGCATCGCGATCGAACCGAAATTGGCCCCGATAAAGCCGAGCAGGCTCATGTTCGCCGCCATCAGCGGGATGAAGGTCCACAGGCTTTCGTTCGGCTGATAGGCGAACCACAATTGCAGCCCGGCGACGAAGATGAACACGAACAGCGCGGTATGGCTGACGCGGCGCGCGCCAAGCCGTTCGACGATGCGGCTGTTCGACCAGTTCGCCAGCGCCATGCACCCCGCGCACAGCGCGAACAGCAGCGGGAACATGTCGCCCGCCCCGAAAGCCTCGCCGATGAGCTGCTGCGAGGAATTGATGAAGCCGAACAACCCGCCGAACACCAGTGCACTTGCCAGGGTGTAGCCCATGGTCGAGCGCAGCGTGACAGCGCTGCGCATGTTGCGCGCGATGACCGCGATATCGATC
>VMHT01023737.1_pt1 | contig 17417 bp, 13 predicted proteins | sample 4693611 | NCBI WGS metagenome assembly VMHT01 (sample SAMN12280063, study PRJNA550983) | marine metagenome | isolation source: seawater sampled from same location over 5 years 0.02-0.2 micron viral filtrate | place: USA: collected off the coast of southern California halfway between the port... ...
ATTGATCCTCTGGACTGGCAGAAAGAAGTTCTGAGAGATACGTCACGTTTTAAGGTTATCGCGGCTGGTCGTCGTACAGGTAAGTCCTACCTTGCGGCCTGTACGTTAATCCTTGCGGCCCTTAACGATAAAAAAGGAAAGGTCTTTTATGTCGCGCCCACCCAAGGACAAGCTAGGGATGTGATGTGGGACGTACTCTGGGAAATAGCCGGGGACATCATCGAACACCAGAACATTAACAACCTTGAGCTCACGTTAGCTGGAGGGAATAAGATCTACCTTAAAGGCTCAGACAGACCCGATACCCTGCGTGGTGTATCGCTCAAGCACTTAGTCTTGGATGAGTACGCCTTTATGAAGCCTGACGTATGGGAGAACATCCTACGTCCTGCACTGTCCGACCAACAAGGCACCATGATTGCCATTGGTACACCGGAAGGCCGCAACCACTTTTACGACATGTACTTAGGCGCTGACGGGTTTGAGAACTGGACATCATTCCACTTCACGAGCTTTGACAATCCTCTCGTTAAACGCGAAGAAATAGAACATGCCCGAAACACCCTACCTAACTATGCATTTCAGCAAGAGTATATGGCAAGTTTCGATGCCAAGACTCAAGGCCACTTTAAGGTAGAGGATTTCGATTACTACGAGAAGCGACCTCACGGTAACTACGATGTCTATATCGGCATCGACTTAGCGGGATTTAAACAAACAGGCCAGCGCAAAACCAAGAAGCGCGATGACTCCGCGATCTCTGTGGTCTATGTCAATGCTGAGGGTCACTGGTACGTCGAGGATATTATCCACGGTCAGTGGTCACTGGATGAAACCTGTGGACACATTTTTGCGGCTGTGGATAAACATAGACCCATCATTACAGGAATTGAGAAAGGGATCGCACAACAAGCGGTGTTCTCTCCTCTGAACGACATGATGCGCCGTACAGCGAGAATCTTCCGGTTAGAGCCCTTATCTCACGGTAACCAGAAGAAGGCTGACAGAGTGCTATGGGCGCTTGCAGGACGCTTTGAGAATGGACTGGTACACCTCAAGAAAGGTGAATGGAACGAACGCTTTGAAGATGAGGCCGGGAACTTCCCCTCGGCCTTAGTACACGATGACCTGATTGACAGCCTAAGTTATATCGACCAGATGGCGCAGGTTCCCTATTTCTCCGGTATTGATGCTCCTGATGAGTTTGAATGCCTTGATGCCGTGGCAGGTTACTGATGTCTGACGATGATATTTTAGGTGTAGAACAAGATCTGTACGGGTGGATTGATTCTACTACGGACAAATGGCGCAACCATTATGAGTCGAATTATGCCGACCAGCATGATGAGTATTTTCGTCTATGGCGCGGGATCTGGTCAGAGCAGGACAAGACTAGAGCCAGTGAGCGCTCTAAGTTAATCGCTCCAGCCCTACAGCAAGCCGTTGAATCTAACGTAGCTGAGATAGAGACAGCGACATTCAGCCAATCTACGCTGTTTATGCTGGAAGATGACGACGAAGATCCCAAAGATGTCGCAGGATTGCAGTATTTGCTGCACAAAGACATTGAACGAGCCCACGTTCGACCCGCTATCGGCGAGGTTTTAATCAATGCCGCCGTCTATGGGACAGGTATTGCCGAGCTCATCATTGATGAGACCATTGAATACAAGCCAGCTACCCGTGAGATGCCAGAAATGGAAGCCTCGGGCATGGCAGAGTTCGGGGTAGAGGAAACAACCCGCCCAATCGTCAAGATGAAGCCCATCTTACCCAAGAATTTCCTGATTGAGCCCAGTGCTACCTGTCTTTCTAGCGCAATGGGTGTCTGTATTGACGAAATGGTGAGCAAGCACTCCATCGAGCTACTGATTGAGTCCGGTGTTTACCGCAATGTTGACATTGGTGGTGGTCAATCCAACTTAGGGCTGGCTAAAGATGCCGAGTTACTGATGCAACCCGACGATACGGTGCGAATCAAGCGTTACTACGGCCATGTACCCCGTGATCTCTTGGTTGAGGCGGGTGTAGACGGTGAAGACCTTGAGGATAGCAAGTTCATTGAGGCTATCGTGGTCATTGCAGACGGTGAAATCCTTAAAGCGTTAGCCAATCCTTACATGATGAAAGATCGTCCGATTATGGCGTTCTCATGGGATGTTGTCCCCTCACGGTTCTGGGGTCGTGGGGTGTGCGAGAAGGGTTACATGAGTCAGAAGGCCCTCGATGCTGAAATGCGGGCGCGGGTAGACGCTCTGGCATTAACGACACATCCCATGATGGCCGTAGACGCTGCCAAGATCCCAAGGGACAGCAAGTTTGAGGTCAGACCCGGCAAGATGATCCTGACCAACGGTAATCCAGCCGAAGCCTTGATGCCCTTTAACTTTGGTCAATTGAATCAGATCAGTTTCAACCAGTCTACGGGTTTGCAGATGATGGTTCAGCAAGCTACTGGAGCCCTTGATGGGGCTCAGATGGCACAGGGGCCAAGCTCAGACACCACAGCAGCCGGTATCTCGATGTCGATGGGCGCGGTCATGAAGCGTCAACGTCGAACACTGGTCAACTTCCAAGAGAACTTCTTTAAGCCCCTGATTAAGAAGTTAGCCTATCGTTACATGCAGTACGACCCTGAGACCTATCCAATCAAGGACTTCAGCTTTTGTGTTGTCAGCAGTTTGGGCGTGATTGCCAGAGAGTACGAGGTTGCCCAGCTAACTCAAGTCCTACAGGTGACACCACCAGACAGTCCGTTACACGCAACGCTGATGAAGGCGGTGATTGAGCACCTTAATGTCAGCAGTAAGGACGAGTTACTGGCAAGCCTTGAAGCCGCAAGCCAGCCCAACCCCGAAATGCAGCAGATGCAGCAGCAGAATCAGCAGCTACAGATGGCGCTACAAGAGGCGCAGATCGCAGCGATACAGGGTCAACACGCTGAGAGCATGGCACGGGCCGAGAAGTACAAAGCTGAAGCTGATCTTTATCCACAGGAATTGATCTTGAAGTATGCCGATCAAGACAAGGATGGGCAGATAGATGTCTCTATTGCAGAGAAGCTGCAGATCGCGGCCAGCCTAAGAGAAGAAGAAGCTCACCAGCTAGCCAACGATGAGAAGCGTCAACAGATGCAAATGGCAGAACAACAGATGCAAGCCAAGCAAGCCGAACAACAACAGCTTCAACAGATGATGGGGCAGAACGCTCAGATGCTAGAGGGAGTCACATTCAGTGAGTGAGTTAAGCCTATACGAAATCCTCAACCTTGTTACCTCTGAGATTAAGAAAGCTCAAGTCGGGAATGTTAAGAAGATCATCGGCCCAGCGGGTGCTAAGGGTGAGCGCGGAGAGATCGGTGGCCCCGGTCAAGACGGCGCTAAGGGTGACAAAGGCCCCAAGGGTGATCGTGGCTTAAAAGGCGACAAAGGCCCACAAGGTGAAGCTGGCGCTAACGGCACAGAAGGGTCAGACGGTGTTGGCATTGCGCGTATTGAGCAGGACATTGATAGCTCAATCATTCTTTACCTAACGGACGGTACAAGCTACACCGTAGAGATGCCCCTTGGTGAAGGCGGCACAATGAATGAAGTCCACTACAAGTCCATCGGTGGCGGTGGTGGCGGTACGGTTGATCTATCAGGTTATGTCCGACGACCTAACGCAAACCTGCGTAATGGTAAGTGGCTGCTCTATAGAGAGACTACAGACGGGAAGCAGGAGTGGACTCCGGCAACGACTGACCTCATAGAGACTAACGGACAGTTGATGTTCCGTGATTCTAAGGGCCGCTTTGCTCCTACTCCCGGAGAGCTTGATGAGCTAACCAACCAGCTTAAAGTCAACCGCTTCCTTTGGGACAAGATTCAAGCGCTGGATGTAGCTGGCGGTGTAGTGATAAGCGATCAGGCTCCTGATGATCCTGACGATGGAATGCTGTGGTTTGATAACAATCAAGACGTTATGCAGTTGTTTATCTGGCACAAAGATTCAGATGCTTGGATTACTGTTGCGCCTCCTACAACTTTGGAGGGCAGGGTTTCGCAGGGCGAGGATACGCAAAAGGCCATCGTTGCTCAGATAGAAAAGAGCTTAGAGGATCAAGCCAAGATTGTCGCCAAGGTTGAGGAGCTAAGTATTACCAAGGGCGCAGTCTCACGTTACACAGTCAAAGGTACTGAGATTAACGTAGCCACTAGAAATGGTGAGCTATATGTCAACAGTCCTAATGCGGCAGACGTAACCTATATCAGCTTCGCACCATTTGATTCAAACGGACAGACTACTAAGCCGACGAACCCCGACGACATTATTGAGTTTGTTGAAGCCGTGGGTGCGAGGAATGCGGGTGACGTCACGCGTTATAAAGCGATCAGTGGCGACTCCAATGCTTTGACGGTTGAGTACCTATCCGGGGTCAATGATTTTGAGGTAGATGAGTCTGAGGAAGTTTACATTTATCCGCAGAATCAAGAGGGTGTTAGTCAAGACTACGTAGACCAAGGACTTTCATCAAAGCTAGGCAACTCAGGCGCTAATCAGCTACCTGATGACACTGACTGGAAGGTTAAGCAACAAACCTCAGAAGGTAAAAACAAGACACTGATACACAGCGTAGGTGGAGTGCTTGGCGTCTACAACTTAAAAGAGCCTGTCGAGTCACATCACGCGGCCACTAAAGCTTATGTAGATGCTAAGTCTAGTAGCAACACCGACAATGGTGGCATCTCTGCATCTAGGCCACCCGGTCTTAAGTTCATGTGCAGCATTGTTAATTTGCCGAATGGATATTTCCAGTGGTGGGTAAAGGAAAGCACGGGTAATCAGCACCTAGAGCTTGCCACTACAGATAGAGATGGCATTGCTTGGGGAACCAATACGCCGCGTGAAGACGTTCGCTATAGCGATAACGTACCCTTCACTATCTGGGAGGTATCAGGTGGTGGATGGAAGATGAAGGTAACAGGCACTATCAGCCGGATTGATTTTCATCCTGACCACGCTCTTTGCTATGTCTCTTCCAATACCGCCCTAAATGGAGGCAACTTCGCTAATGGGTCTGGGCCTTACTACATAACAATCTCAGGAATCTGCTGATTATGAGCTATTCATTTCCTAAAGACGCAAAAGATGGCGACACAGTAACGCTGGATAACGGCGTTAAGTATCAGTACCAAGATGAAAATGATCGTTGGGTTGTTAAGTCTGTTGGAGCGCCAGCGGCAGACGGAAGGCGAAAGGATTTCATTCCTCAGTTAAAAGGCTCTTTTGAGATTGATGATGACGGCAAGGCTGTAATCCCAGATAACGCCTTTTACATTTCAGAGGAAGATAATGAGGATGGGTGGAAAGATGAAGTTCGCTATCCCGGCGTGTGGTGGACTGGGAAGTATTACGATCCGAGCAAAATAACGCATTTAATGGTTAGTCAATCTCGGTACGTTGAAGGCGTAAATGAAGATGGTGAGTACGTTTACGACGATCTTTCTTGGACAAAGCAGTTCTACCCTAACGACATAATCAGAGTGTCTGCTTCCGCGCATGAGCTTTACCATGAAGATGCTGATGGTTGGCTTGATGAGACTGACCATTACGCGCAAAGATCAGATGATGTATGGCGCGTCAAAAGTGTTCTGGAAGTAGCAGATCGCGATGACTACCCTCGTCCTTGGGGGTTTAATGCTTATGAGCTTGAGAGGATAGTACCGGATGACCAGTATGCTGGCCCGTGGTCTATCGGTGAAGACGAGGGTGAAGATGATTGGTTTGATAAATACTTTAGCCCTGTTGAGGTAACAAACCACTATATAGAAAAACAGGCGCAACCCTTCCTGCTCTTTAAACAGAAAGTGCGGAACGCGTACTGGGGTCGCGGGGTATGGCAGGCCGTTGATGATGGCAACTACATAAAGACAAACCCCAAAGATGTTGCGAAGATCAACTTTTCCGAGCTTGATTATCTTGGTTCTGAGGTAACTGAAACTACGTGGTCTGCTGGCGATAAGATCTATCTTTATGAAGAAGACGTAGAGGTTGCCTCCTTTCTTATCACTAACACAGAGAGGGTTAAAGGCTCCGGCTACAGCATAGAGCTTACGGTTGATCCAGACCAGACTACGGGCGATGTTGATCTTAATACCGAAGTGTATTTAAAGATCCCCAACCCTGCGTCCGGAGTACAAGCAGACTGTGCTACGAAGGAAGACTTAGAGAAACTTCAGAATGACATTATTGAGTTAGAAGAAGAGATTGATGCGATTGCTCCTTCCGTAGAGCGTGGCGTTTGGAAGTTTAATCTTAGTGGTGCTGTTTCCAGCGGGGGACAGATCACCATGTATGACGGGATGAATCAAACTGGTTCGCCTATTGGTTTGTTCAAGAGCGCGAAGTCTATATGGCTTAACGAGCTAGACAGCGATGGTACGCCTCATGGCTTTGCCAATGTAAACGAAGGCGACTTGATTGAGCTGTTTGTACAGGGCGAAGCGCATTACGGCCTGTTCACCGTTGTTGCTATTCACGACGAGAGCGATGGCGACATTAAGTATTGGGTAATTGATGTTGATTTTGTCAGGGCGCTTAACCCTGACTCAAAGGCAGACAACGCAGACAGTCTAAGGGTCAAGATTATTCAGCCGCCCAGTGCTGAGGGCGAGTCTGGTGGTGACGGCAACGATCACCTTAATAGAAAGTACCCTATGACAGTCGCGTGGAAGAGTGGCGTCGAAGAAACCCACACGATGAAGTCTGAAAATCAAATGAGCAAATGGTCTAACAGTAACTTTGGGGGCCATAGCGCAGAAGTATTCAAGAACTTATTTCAATGGTTCCCTCCGGAAGAATATGAGTTTATCCCCGGCAATATAATTTGGTTTGAGAAGAAGGTTTCGGGCGGCAGGGCTTGGGAAGTCCAGCCACCACACGCCGTTTTAGCTTGGCATGCAACGAACGTTATTGAATTCACTTCTGTGAGACAGCACCTTCAGGGCCATTCTAGTTGGGCGGGTTTTGGAGTCAATGACTCACAGCCTGATCGTGACAATTTAGCCTATGAAGTCATCTTTCAATGCTTTAGGAGGAAGGGGTAATCATGTTTGTTAAGAAGAAAGAGCATGAAGCAATGATTGAGAATCTTAACAAGATCCTAACTCGACTTGATGAGCGCGTGAAAAAGCTTGAGTCAAAGCCTAAGCGCAAGGTCGCTAACAAGGCGGTAACACCACAATGATTATTGAAATGTCAGAACAAGAAATGGATGAAGCCCGTGAGTTGTTTATGAACAAGGGCTGGCAATCATTCTGTAGGCAGATCGAGGAGCAGATAGATGAGTGCTCACTGGATTTATGTAAAGACGCTGACGACCTTTGGTTTCAGAAGGGACGATTAGCAACGCTACGCTCGATAGCCATGTATCAAGACATGTGCTTTCAAGCAGAGCAGCAATTTGGGGCAACGGAAGAAGTGAGTTCGTTGCTGCAATAGATCTATCTGTCTCCATTTCCGGGGAGATAGTATGATCTGACTAACGAGGGTAGCTCTAACGAGTCCTCACAACTTATCCGACAGACCTTTTTAGGAGCGGAACAATGGCAGAGTGGATTGAGAACGAAGAGAACGCAGAAGGCGTAGGCGAGGGACAGACCGCAGAACCAGCGATGGAAGGCTTAGAGCCTGAGCCCGTTGAAGCAGTGGAGCCCGAAGAAGAGTTAGCACCGACCTATCAAGGCAAGTCCATAAAGGATGTAGCCAAGATGCACTCGGAGCTAGAGAAGGTGATGGCCCGACAAGGGAACGAACTGGCAGCTCTCCGTCAACAAGTTCAACGTGCTCCCGTTGCACAACCCGAACCGGAGGAACCTAGTACCGATGTTGATTACTTCACTGATCCCAAGGCAGCAGTAAATAGCTCCATTGAGAATCACGAAGTCATCAAAGAGTTTAAACAGGCTACCGCACAGATGAAGCGTGATGCTGGAGTACAGGCGTTGGTTGCAAAGCATAGCGATATGGCTGAGATCGTGAACTCGGAAGAGTTTAAGACTTGGGCGCAAGCAACTCCTGTTCGACAACGGCTGCACTACGAAGCCGATCAGATGTTCTCTGTAGAAGCTGCTGACGAATTGATCTCTAACTTTAAAGACATCAAGGGCATGGCAAACACTGCAAAGGAAGCGGGTAGCAAGGCTAGGAAAAGTGCGGTGAAGAGCGCCAGTACAGGCTCTCCATCATCAAACCCAGAAGGCGGGAGCTCACGCAAGATTGTTAATGGTGCGGAGCTACGTCGAAAAGCAAAAGCTGACCCCGATTGGTACGAAGCGAATCAGCCCGAAATTATGAAGGCATACGCTGAGGGCCGAGTGAGGGGATAACCTCTTAAAAGGAAATTTATCATGGCATTAGATGCAGCATGGGCGACAGGTAGCGCCGTTACTACCACAACCGCAGCGACATTCATTCCTAAGTTATGGAGTGATGAGATCATTGCAGAGTACGAGAAGTCTATCGTAATGAAGCCTCTCGTTCGTCAGCTCAAGATGGCTGGCAAGAAGGGTGACACGATGCACATCCCTATGCCTACCCGTGGCGAGGCCAGTGCAAAGGTTGCAGAGACTCAGGTCACTCTAGCCGCTGCTACTGAAGGCGAGAAGATCATTGTTGTAGATCAGCACTGGGAGTTCTCAAAGCTTATTGAGGACATCGTAGAAAAGCAGGCTCTTACCAGCCTTCGTCGTTTCTACACTCAAGACGCTGGCTACGCTTTGGCACGTAAGGTTGACTCTGACCTGATCTCTGCCTCTAACGGATGGGACAATGCTATCGACTCTCTGGGTGGAAACCCCGGTTCGTCTGCTGACCCACACGTTGAAGGCAACGCGCTTGAGTTCTGTGACCAAGCATTCCGAGATGCAATCCAATTGCTCGACGATGCTGACGTCCCTATGGATCAACGCAAGCTGGTAATTACTCCGAGTGCGAGAAATTCTATAATGGGAATTGATCGTTATGTTTCCTCTGACTTCGTGAATGGTCGTGGCGTTGTCAACGGCAAGATCGGTGAGCTCTACGGTGTAGACATCTATACCAGCACTAACTTGACCGCTAACGCAGCGGGCGAGAAGCCTTGCTTGTTGTTCCACACAGACGCTTTGGTACTTGCCGAGCAGATGTCCATCAGGACTCAGACTCAATACAAAGCTGAATACCTTGCTGACCTTATGGTTGCCGACATGCTCTACGGTTTTGATACATACCGTCCTGAGTGTGGTGTGCAGATCTGGGTTCAAGGGTAAAAACTACGGGGGTTCTTCGGAGCCCCCTTCTTTTCGGAGAGATGCAATGAGTTATAACGAGTCAATAGTTAAGTATGGCGACAAAGACAGCCTAAAGGCTGGAAATCCCGAGAAGCGGATTATGGGCTATGAGCTTCAAGTTGAGTTCGATGCTATTGGCGCTACGTTTGAAGAGATGCGGGATGAAAACGGACACCTGCCGGGTACAACTCCGGGTGATGGACTGCCTGTAGGCGAGTCAGAGGGACAATTAACGTACTGGGATGGCGCTGACTGGGCGACAACCAGCTTAATTAAGGTAGTCCCTAACACTGCCCAAGGCGTTGTTATGCGAACAAGCACCCTTATCGGTGATAGCAACGACGACCAACACTTTATCGTTGGCGATACTTACATTGGATACACAGAGAATGGCGACAAGCCGGACAATAGCGACACTGTTGGCGGCACTTTATTCCTAAACAGAGGCGTGATTGTTGGTAGAGGCAATCAGGGTAACGCCAGTATCGGCATGGAAGGCAATATCATCTTTGATCTGGGTGACCCGACTTCAGATACCTGTGCCGTCAGTAAGAAATGGGTTGAGGACAACTCCCTATCGAGTACAGGCGACACGCAACTTGGGAACTCTAACGATGACCAGCATGTGATCGTTGGGGATACCTACATTGGCTATACCGTGGACGATGGAAAACCTGACAACAACGATGCAGTGGGGGGAACCCTTTTCCTGCACCGAGGAATGATTGTTGGGCGCGGTAATGTCGGCAGTGCATCCATAGTGATGGAAGGAAACATCATTGCTGGGCTTGGCAACGGCCAATATAACGACCACGCAGTAAACCTTGCCCAACTAAATTCAAGCAGAGCAGCAATGGCATCCGCAATAACAGACGCGGTTAGCAAAGCAACGGATCTTGATGAGTTAAAGCAGGGAATTACAGCGTCCTTGAAGCAATTTCTGGAGAGCTAGTCATGAGCTACAAAGAGCCTAAGCACGACTATCGAAGAAAGGATGGCCTAGACGTAGGAGACCCCGACAAGAAGGTCATGGGCTGGGAACTCATGGAAGAGTTTGAGGCCATTGCTAAAGAGATTACTGAGGTAGAGGGAGAGCTTGAAGGCCACTGGGTTGAGCTCAAGGGGGATGTGATGACTGGCACCCTAGAGACTCCTAAGCTTGTAGCGACAGACATCCTTGCGGCAGAGATCAATGCTGATGAGATACACGCAGTTACCTTTCATGGTGACGGTGAAGAGATAACGGGCATTATTACTGACCAACTAAAGGACGTTAATAGCGAGGACGCCGTTAGGGATGACCTGCTTATTTTCAACGGTGCTTTATGGGAAGCGACAAGCTTTGCGTTTATTGAGACAGCTCTGACATTCAAGGGAGGGCTTGATCTCACTGACTCATCCGTATACCCAGAGGCCATTAGCGATGGTGACCTTTACATTGCCAATGATGATGGTGTTATTGCGTCCGAGTGGACAGGGATTGCGGGAATCTCTGTTAATGCGGGTAACTTTGTTGGCTGGGCAGAAACAAAAGGCCGATGGTATTTACTGGGTGACTTAGCCTCTAGCTCGGTAACGGCGGTTGGTGCGGGAACAGGCATTGATGTTGATGACTCGGTAGCTGCCGTACCCGTGGTGAGCATTGATCGTGCTGAGGTAGATACATGGTACGCAGATCTTACAGAATTCAACGGACTGAAGCTTGATGTTGCAGGCAACACAAACAGTATCTCGACAAACAGGGGTGACATTGCGTCGATTAACAACGAGATCACCGAGATCAACAACAACATTACTGATCTTGAAACTGGCGTCACTAACTTTGCAGAGACAGACCCGACCGTACCGGCTCATGTTAAATCTATATCAACAGCAGACATAGCTAAGTGGAATACACCAGCACCGGCAGCTCCAGTATCCTCAGTTAATGGCAAGACGGGTGCAGTCACTCTTACTTATACCGATGTAGGCGCTCAGGCTGCGGGTAGTTACGCTCCAGCAAGTCACACGCACTCTTATGTCCCTCTCAGTGGAAACTCATCAATAGCTGGAACGCTAACAGCTACAGACTTCACGATAACGTCAGACGAAAGGCTTAAAGGCGAAGTAGAAACGCTTGACCCTAGGAAGGTTTACGGTATGCGAGGGGTTAGCTACACACTAAAAGAGACTGGCGAAAGTAGCTCTGGTGTGATCGCGCAAGAGATGGCTGAAGTTGCCCCTGAGTTAGTTGTCGCAAACCATCATGGCTACTTATCCGTTGCTTATCCCAAGTTGGTTGGCTATCTGATAGAGACTGCTAAGAGCCAGAAAGAAGAGATAGACGAGCTAAGACAGGCCATCGAGGATATGGGTTAATGGTCAAGATCCGCGACATAATAATCAGCCCCCGAGGTCTGCCTTCGTCGGGCACTTTGTCGATGAGTCAGATTAAAGGCGAGTTTAGTAAGGGCAATACGTTCTCATCGTATTACGGGGCAGCGTCTGGAATTCCTGCAAGTGGGCGCATGAGTGTTTCGGACTTTTACGGCAAGGCGTCTGGGCCACCTCCGGGGCAACCCAGTGTTATTTGGGATGGGACAGGCACTCCACCCTCGTGGCTAATGCCCTCTCTACGGATTACGCAGAATGCTCACACTGCTCCAGCTAGCCCCGATAACATTGCAAGCACCTCCACCAGAATGGACGCACCCATGAAGGGCAATCTGGTGGTAACTGCTAAAGACACAGGTGCTCAGACGCGCATTCTAAATCCCAAGATGGAGATGAAATTTGCGGTTAAGAACTGGCAGGTGTCTCAAAGTGCTCTTGGCTGCAAGATTAAGATTACCTTCCAGATAAACTCAAAGTCCCCCAATTGGACTGATGGTACTCCTAGACACAAGCTCTACGGTCAGCCCGCAGCAGGAGCCTCGAAAGTCGTCTGCCATGAGAAAGCTGGAGCTAGCTGGGCGGGCAGCCCTACCTTTACGACAACTCAAACTATTTATGACTACATACAAAATGGTCAGTCATTAGTAATGGATGCCCAATGGAATCTTGCTGATGGCAGTAACTACAACAGGTATACCGGTGGTGGCTACGCAGGAATTACTGTTAAGAAAATAGAGGCGGTTGTTTGATTATGAAAAAGACAGCATTGGCAGTAGCGATGGGGATTTACCTTACAGGCTGCACTTCGGCAGAACAAAAGCAGGACTACAGGGATGCACAAGTACAAATCATTGGAGCACAGGTATCTGGACGAACTGAAGAAGGAAAAGCTGACGCTGCGGCGAGGGCCGCTCTATATGCGGCTATGGCAGAGGTTGCAAGAAACGCCCCGGACTCGGCAGATGCTATTGCGGTTGCACTGGCGATATCGTCAGTTAAAGAGGAAGCGGATTCCTCTGGAGCGATTGTTCAGCTTCATAGAGAGCAGAATGAAGCCGTAGAACTGACGAAGGCCATTGCTCCTGCACTGATTGGGGCCGTTTCTACGGTAGCAGTAGCCGGTTATCAAGCCTCTGTTAGCAAGAACAACAGCGACAACGCGGCACTAGTAGCTTTAGGCGACAGTGCAGCAGACGCAGACATTATGCGGTCGGTGACAGACATGGCAACAGCAGGTCTTTCACAAAGCTCAATCAGCGTAGGTGGGGATTACACAACCGTAGGGAATGACATGGATCAGTCAGTAACGACAACAAGTTCAACAAGTTCAACAACCACTGAATCAAGCTCTGTAAGCACCGTGACAGACAGCTATAACGAGACTACCTACACGACAACAGACGGTACGAACGTGTCCCTAGAGGACATTGAGGCGCTGCTAGGTGCAGGTCTGCGTGTCACAGTAGTTATTGATGGCGAAGAAGTTGAAGTGACTCAGTGTGCAGAGACACTAACCTTTGGTGGAGGCTGTTAAATGGCTGGCATGTTGACTACTGACGAAGATCAGGCTGTTGCGGAGGTGATGTATAACATTATCTCTGACACAGAACGATCACAGCAGGTATCGGGACTTTATGGTGGGGGTTATAGCCACGATAAGATGCCCGGTCGTGGTCAAGAGATAGACCAATCTAATTCACCTCAGAACTATGGCGGTCAAATGACACGCTCACAGCTTGAGGGGGAGTACGGTCAAGACCAATACCTACAGTCTACGTTCGGTAGCTTTGATAACTACATGGCTTACATGGGTGAAGCCAATGAGATGCTGGGCGCTCAGAACTGGTGGGACGCTACAGGCGTTGATAATCGCACGGCAGCAGAACGTGTTAGTGATTATGAGGGTGCCGGTGATCTCGCTTATAACGGCAATCAGAGTCAGGTCAACGATAACCGCCAGTCAGATGCTAATGCTAGGCAGTCAGGCTACAACTCATGGGTGAGCTCTGACGAAAACCAAGCCTTGATGAACGCCTATGGTATTCAGCAGAAGATTACCGCTGAGAACGGTGACATATACGAGTGGTCAGGTAACAACTATATACGCACCTATGTAGCAGAACGCATGGGCGCAGAGGATCTTGTTAAGGCGGGAATCATTGCTACGGCTGCGGGTGGTCTAGGTGCTGGCTTTGCTCCTATGGTTTCTGGGGGCTTAGGGATAACAAGTGGCTTCGGAACAGGGGCAGTGCAGGGCGGGTTAGGTGCTCTTGCAGGAGGTGCATTACAGGGTGACATAGACCCTAGATCCATAGCGGTTGGTGCTTTGATGGGCGGACTCAACCCGGGCGGTATGCTCTCAAACAAGATGGGACTTACCCCCGAAAGCTTTGCAGGTGGCTTTGTTGGTGGCGGCACAAACAGCCTTGTCGGTGGTGTGCTTCAGACTGGCGACATCGACGCGCAAGGCGCCTTGATAGCTGGGCTTCAAGCTGGCGGCATTAACTCTATTAAGAATACTTGGGACGCCATATCGAACAACACGCCCGAAGCACTGATGGCTGCTGAAGCTGCTAAACACAAAGCAGACTACCGGGCCAATCATGGAAGTTATGACGGGTACATTCCTTTAACAGAGAGCCAGCTATATGACATAGCGATGGCTAATCCAATGGTTAATAAGACTAACTTTGGATCGCTAATTGGCGAGGGTGGTCTTATATCAGCAATACCTGAGATGGATATATCGGGGCTTGCAGGATTTAAGGACAGCATTCTTGGCTACGCTAACGGAACAGAGCTATTCCAAGACGCTCAAGGTAACTATCTAACGAACGCAGAGCTCATAGAGAAAGGTTACGACCCGGCAAGTATTTATAGCGTTAGTCGTGAAGGGGGTAATGTAGATGGATATACCTACGTAAATAGAGTAGACAACACTAACCCTGATGGTCTCCTTAGCCAGTTTACTGATTGGGCTGGAGACACACAGGTTGGCAATGCGATTGGTACAGCTTTGGATGTAGCAGCTTCGGCTCAATTTAAAAGCCAGTACGGATTCCTACCCGAAGATAACCCCGGTCTTGCACAGCAAATCTCAGCGTACGGCAGTCTCACGGAGAACTATTCGTGGGCAGACAATCCTCGCGGTGATTCAGAGATGTTTGGAAGTACATTCTGGCAACCCGGCGAGTTCTCTAAAGGCTTATTAACGTATCAAACTAACGCTACTCAAGACGATGAGGGTAATAATGTTGGTGGTACTCGGAGTGCTATCCAAGTATCTGCGGAAACAATAGATCAGATTAACGAGATGGGTGAGGCGCAGCGAGAAGAGATCCTTAATAGCCCCTTCATTATTAACTATCAGCAGCAGCAACAAGATCAATTGCAGGTTGATCCTGCTACCGGAGCTATTGACGAGAACACGGTGCTTCCCGGTGCTAAGAACGACCCATTCATGGATCAGCTTATTGCGGCACTGCAAGGTGAGAACACCGAAGAAGCAACAGACAACCAGCAAATCAGTGAAAGCCAGCAAATAGATTCATTGCCAGAGAGCCCTAGCGGGACAGTGCCAGAGCTCGGTGCAGAAGAAGCGGCTGCTGCTTTGTTGCTGGCGGCTGGCGGTGGTAGCAGTGATGGCAGCAATGGCGGCCTACTTACTGGAGATGACGGCAGCGACAACCCTTACTGGACGCCCCTTTATGGCTACTCAAAGCCCTCAAGGTGGCAGAAGTCTCGAGATCGAGTCTATAACAATATTGATGGATTGCTAACGGCGTCAGGGAAAGCACCTGAGTTCGCCATGTCTAAAAGGCAGATGACAGAAGAAGGACTACTATCGTGAACTACAGAGATATGTGTAATGAAGTGCTCATCCGTATGCGGGAGGATGAGATAGAGAATGTTGGCGATAAGGAGAATGAGCCTCAGCAGAAGCTGGTGGCTAAGTTTGTTCAAGACGCATACACCTTTGTTCAGAAATCCCATACATGGAACTCAAGCAGAAGGATGTGGGTTATTGACCTAGAGCCCGAGGTTAATGTTTACACCTTGAGCATTCCGTCAGGACAGGCACAGATCTATTCACTACGCTACGCCAGTACAGAGCGGCAGCTTAGAGAAGTTAATCAGCGGGATCTTGCACGAAAGAAGTTTAGTGATGGTAGCCCTAGTTGTTTCTCTGTATCACAGATGCGTGATGGCAATGCAGCTATACAGGTTTGGCCCTACCCGGATGAGCGGTATCTGAGTTCAGCCGCCGGAGCATCAGCGTACGGTATATCAGAGTATGGAATAGCTGAATATTCTGGGCTTCCAGTATCGGATCTACAGATTGTTGCTGAGGGCTACAAGATGGCTGGCGTACCTAGCGAGAGCGAGGACATCATTGAGCTACCGTCACAAGCCGTTCTTTATTACGCCCTTGCACTAGCCTCAAGAGAGCGAGGCGAAGTAGGTGGTCAGTCCTCACAAGAGCTCTTTGGTTTATCTAGGTCTTATATGTCTGACGCTATATCGTGGGACGTATCCAATTCTCGCGGGGAATATCTTTGGGAGGGTATATAAATGGCATCACAGTTACGCCAGTTATCTGTTAGATCGCCCGGCTCTGAAGGATTGAGCTCAGAGATCAGCCCCTTTCAAGCCTCTACGGAGTTTGCTCTTAGGGCAGACAACGCCGTGATTGATCGTGTAGGCAGGTTGGCGTGTAGAGAAGCGTTCGCAGATCTCATTAGTAAATACGATGGGGGTAGTGATACCTATGACATCGTTCGCCTATGTCAGTTACAGGGAGAGGATGCACCACGCAACGTCTATACCGCAGAGTTCGGTGAAGCTGAGTTTAAGAATGCTGAATATAACGGGTTCCGGGTAGAAGGTGGGATTAAAGTTGACTCAACCTTTGGGCTGATGGGCGAGGGCAGTCCGTATCTTCGCAAGAAGAAGTTTAGAGGAACGATGGGAGATACCATTAAGCCTGTTGCTGACGTTCAGTACGAAGCTTATGTGGGCTTCTATCAGGAGGGTGATGAGCTCAAGATCATTGAGGATATTCGCCCGGCTAATGGACTGACTAACGCAGCTATCGTTGTCTTAAACGCCGAGGCTTATGTCTTTTCCAAGGGCGAAGAGGTCATGGTCTGGGACGGCAATGACGCTAGAAAGTTAAGCGAGACAAGCAATTACTTCCCGCCACAACAGGAAGGCGAGATCCTAGCAGAGTTTATTGATGGTGACATTGCTTGCGCTGCATACGGCAGGTTATGGGTATCTGGGGTTAATGATGATTACCAGACCGTGTACTTCTCAGACATGCTGCAAGGTCATCGCTGGTATGACGGCAACTCTGTCATGGACGACGATCAAAACACAGCGGGAATCATAGACGTTGCGGAGTATTGGCCTGACGGTCAAGACACTATTACAGGGATAGCAGCACACAACGGCTTCCTTGTTATCTTTGGCCGCAAGTCTATTCTTATTTATTCGGGCGCACAGGGCGACCCATCTGGAGAGCAGGGGTTAAAACTTGAGGACGCGATTCGAGATGTTGGACTGGTTAATCAAGACGCTATGTGTAACATCGGTACTGACCATCTGTTTGTCGATAGCCTTGGTGTACGTTCTATTGGCCGAGTGATACAAGAGAAGTCTGCTCCTGTATCAGAGCCAAGCATGAACATAGCATCACTGATACGTCCACTAATACAGACATACTCTCGTACA
>VMHT01122229.1_pt1 | contig 17414 bp, 28 predicted proteins | sample 4693611 | NCBI WGS metagenome assembly VMHT01 (sample SAMN12280063, study PRJNA550983) | marine metagenome | isolation source: seawater sampled from same location over 5 years 0.02-0.2 micron viral filtrate | place: USA: collected off the coast of southern California halfway between the port... ...
CAATTTTCTACTCTCCAATCATACCAGTTATCAAAGCCTTCAACCATCGGCTGTGGCTTGTCTGCTGATGAACTTGGTGATGTCGTGTCCTTCAATTGGGCAGGCATCGGCTTCATAAAATTAAGAAGTCCGTTGTCTTCTTTTTCGTCTTTTACAATCTTCTCTATCTTGTCTATCACGGAATTCGGACCCGTGATAGTGATTTGATTATCGCACCAATTAGGCATTAACCGCCTCCTTGGATTTAATTAAAGTAAGATGAGATCCTGGAACATTCCATCTCTGACCTCTGTCAGTTCTCACCAACACATATTTGATCTTAACCTTTTCAACAGTACCGGTTTCTGTGACACCGTGTCTGCCTTGGAACGATACTCTATCATTGAATTTCAAATTATGAGCATCTGTGAAGTGTAATTGATTTCTTCTCAATTTCACCGCTTCTACAACTTTGTTCAATTCATCATTGTTCAATACATAGATGTCTTGGATCATTTTGTTCAACTTCATATACATTTTTCAACTCCTTTTTTGGTTAATGTATATTCAGTATATATTGGATTGGTAATGCGTCAACCTCCTGTAGAAGTCGCATAGAATGGGAGTTTTTTTGCCAAAGACTATATCTAGTAGTTGGTCTCACTGAGTGGCACTATATGATGTCTACATTATTATTATATAATATCACCCGGTTGACGCTATCCAATCCCATGCTATACTGAATTATGAACAGAGGAGTTGAAATGCTAAAAAACAAGAAACAATTTTATATCACTGAATTGAATATGGGTGATGATGGTTTAGAATCTTATACAGATTATTCAGGACCATTTACTTTAAACAAAGCAAGAAAGATTATGGAAAAGGTTTTCAATGCTAGGTCTTATAGTAATTTTTATAATATGGCAATCAGAGGACCAAGACATACAAATGGCCATGGTCATAATACAGAATTTTATAACCAAAGGGAGGAAATATAATGTCAGACCACCTAAACAAAAAGGAAATAGACCAATTGATGGACCTGTTCAATAAGATCAAATTAGACTTATCGGATTCAAGTTTCCCAACAAGAACAAACAGATTAGAGGCTGTGGAGAACATGAAGAAGGTGCTTAATATTCACGGATATGATATCAAGGATACGCCTGCCCCAGAACCCACAAAATTCACAGACGCATTGGATCACCATGAGATAATGCAGAAAGGCATAGTCAGATAATGATCGAAGGATTACAGTTGAAATCGATTGAGGACATAGTCGACGACATGAAAGAGGCCTACACCAAGGGAGATTACCTTGATGGATACACCCAGGATGGCGATGACGCATTGATGGGACCGAAGAAGTTTGGAGAGCGATTCCATAGCATCTGCCTAGGGTTTGGATACAGGGAGTCAGAGATCATACCCGCAAAGATGGAGATGGAAGAGTGGTGCCAGGAACACCTATCACACCTAGAAAGTAAGTTCAGATGAAAAGAAAAACTAAAAAAGCGATATTAGAACTGTTAGATTTCTGGCCGATGACCATAGTGGTGCCGGCGATGTTGATACTGATATTGTTTGGACCGTGGATAATGAGATGATACTAGAAGCATTAATAGGGATCGTGATGAATGTTATGGTGGCCGATAACGCTACCGGGCAGACCATCATCAAAGGTATCGTCACACACAATAAAATTGAAAATGCCAAGAAGGATGATAAATGGAAAGCAATGATCCACGAGGAGTCCTACCAGATAATTAAAGACACAATAAGGGAGATAGAAAAATAATGACGAATGAAACACATAAGCACCATTTCCAAGTGGCCGACATAGGTGATTGGGATTTGGACCAAGACAGAAGCATCGTACCAAGTATTCATTCTAGCCTAAAGCGACAGGGCATAGAAGGTGTGGTGGACGGAGATGAAATGAACAATGCTTCATTCACCGTTTGGACCTACTCACCCAGAGTAGTGGTAGAAGAAGCCTTAAAGGCCGATGGCATAGAATTAGAGGATTAAATTTTATTCTTGATTTTATCAAACCAAAATCTATGAGCATCTGCCGACGGATGTGGGATGGCAGTATTTGGTTTGTAATCTTTTGGAAACATATCTAGAAGCACCTTTTGTGATTTAAATTTTTCTGCCAATATCGAATAGACTTCGGTGTCCCAACTACTGATAAAAAATTTTGTCTTTTGCTCATGGCTTTGGTTCAACCAATCACATAATCCATCTAATTGTAATTTATTATATTCCTCACCGTTTTCAATCAAGTGCCTCTTCTGTTCTTCTATAATTTTGTCCATCTCTTTAGGTTTAAAGGCAAAGTTTGGATGTCGATTTTGTTTTTCGTTGATGTTGATAAGAAAATGAAATACCAGGCCGTCCTTATAGATCTTGTGAGTCCTTCGAGTAAGGCTTGGTAGTAAGATGATAATCTTGTTGAATCTAACCTTGGTCTGCTTCATTATGAATTTGAGGTTGTGCCATAAAGCGTCAATACCAATACCAGGCACAGATAGGTCGACCGAGTCAAACAAATGAGACCTCCATGTATCCTTTTTCTTAATGTCGGAACCGTATGTCACAGAGCAACCCATTGTCAGGTATTCGTATTCTTTCCGCGTGAAGTATTCATCAAAATCAAACATCTTCCAGGGTGGATCATGTTCACATTGGTGCTCTGTTCCACAACCATAGTCACTATTGCAATTCAACATTGAACTCCTGTAGATTATATCCCCTTCATTTTTACTATATGAATAAGGAAACCATTTAGATCTGTCATTAAATTCCGGCACTGGAACTATTTAAACCTTGCAACCTGATGGTGGACTATTTCGATTTTACTATCCTTGACCTGACGGGTGCTCTGGCACCTGCTCTTTTGGCCACTGACTTGCCTTTGTTCTTGGCCTTCTTGATCTGAACACCCTGCAACCTCTTTGATCCTGCTCCAGATCTTTTGGTCATGGCCAGTTTCTTGCCTGCTATGCCGGCCTTGGCCTGACGCTTCTTCCTGATCTTGGCCGACTTCTGTGGGTCTGTCTTCTGGAAACAGGTGCTGGGTTTGGCAACGATACGGCCTTTCCTGGGTCCGGATGAGCATCTGAATCCTTGCTTGGGTGCCTTGCCTTTGGTACGCCTCAGGATTTGGCTCACGCCCTCCGCGATGGCCGAATGGTCCGGCTGTTCCTCGATAGTGCCTTTGAAGTTTTCTGGTACTATATCTTGTGGCACTAGATCTTGTGTCTGATCGCCTTTGGTGGCACTAGATATTGTGGCACTAGATCCTGTATCTTTAGAATCTTTTGACGCTATGAGCAATTCTGTGATCTTCATACTCGTATTTATAGACCTTACACCTAACTTAACTAAACCTTACTGATGCTTATACTGATGCTTATACTGATGCTTAAACTAATGAACTGATAACATTTTGTTACGGGTGCTACATTCTGCACAAGATCAACTTGACATGGATGGATGTGTTAAATACAGTTGCGATGAGGATATTCGAGATATACAACACAGACGAGAACATAGGACCAGCACCGGCCAGTGCCTGTAGCAGGCCAGCAAAGGACCTACCTGCTTCATGGATATCGTCATGCAAGTCACAAGGCAAAAAGAAACGTACCGGCAATCGAAGTGAGAAGATCGGTGGCAAGACAATGAAAGTCAGTGGCAAGAGGATCAAAGGCCGTAAGTATGGTGGACCAACACCGGACTACTCAAAATAATCTTAAAATTCAAACTCCTAATAGCGAGCCAATAGCGAGCCATACACCCTATCAGCCCATATCTTGTTCTGTTCCTTGGTCATGTGATTGATATCGCCCTTGCCCCAGTTGTCCTTGCCGCCACTGAAAGCATATATGCTTTCGTCGATGAATGTTCCTGTGTGTAAGTTGATGCCCACTTCTTTACCTGCAGTCTCGAAAGGTTTGAAACTCCACATCTGCACAATTTCACTGTCGACCTTTGACAGTATGTGTTCATCATAGTAACGCAGTGCATACTCATAGGACATCTCGTCCTTGTCATAGTTGTGGAGGTGTATCCAGTACTGATCCAGTGCTTCATACATCTTGGGATCAACGTCATCTAACGGTTGAGTGTTGGCACTTAAGATATGTTTGGGATGGTAAAGTCTGTAGGGTTCTGTCCAACAGAACACAGAAATGTCCGGCACACTGTGAGTCTCAATAAGTTTGTTGTACCTCATGAAAGTACTCCATATGCTACGTCCGGGTTCACCGAACCATCTTATCCTAGCCGCACCTAGTTTCTCCTGTAAGATGTTGCACCAACTCTCAGGTTGGTTGCTGGCACAGAAACTGTCTCCAAAGAATCCTATAGACTTCATACAGTGATAATTATCTGTGCATAGCAATCGTTTTATTTTTATGAAAAACATAGATCATATTATTACCAAATTCTCAGACACTACACGCATCAACCTAGATTATGTGAAGACACCGCCATATCCAAACATAGCATTGGATAATTTCCTACCCGAAGAAACCATATCGGCAATGAAACAAGAGTGCAATGACCTAGCATGGACACGTGAATTCACCAGGAACGGCAGTCACATGATAGAAAGACAGGATGTGGAAGATCTACCAGTGGCCAACGAAGTCAAGAACGCGATGAGCTCTAGAAAATTCTTAGTCTGGCTTGGGGAGGTAACAGGCCACCATGATCTGATACCCGACCCACACATGATAGGTGCAGGTTACATGAGATGCAAACGTGGTGACAGCCTTAAACTGCACAGTGACTTCAACTTCAACAACAACTTGAAATTGTATAGGATGATGTCTATTAACATATATCTTAACAAAGATTGGCAACCGGAATGGAACGGCGACCTACAGTTATGGGACTTCGAACGTGAGAAATGCAAAACAAGATACTATCCAGAGGCCGGCAAGGCTGTAATATTCAGACATCACAAGTTCGGGTTCCACGGACATCCAGAACCTATGCAGTGTCCTGAGGGGATATATCGAGACGGCTTCCGGATGTTCTACTACGTCAGTGAGATGTCAAACTATAAACTAGATAAGAATCCACACAGGAGTCTGTATTGGTATGACGAGAAGAACAAACAACCATATGATGTTCCAGAGCAAGATTAGGTTCTAAAACAGATTATCAATTTTGTACTGTTGCTCACTTGCAAACTTTTTGAAGTGTTGTTGATTATGTAACAGATCCGGCATCATACTTTCATACAAATCTACAATTTTAGATTCTGTAAGATTTGAAATGTGTTTTATCGCAGATAAGATAGAGTCATGCACGTGATTATGATCCATAAAATCTATTTCTGGAAAGTACCTGTTGAAAGTCTTGAATCCGTTTTGTTCCAACCAATTGTATGTTTCCGGATTTCCGTTGACCAGGAATGGACGTAGTCCTATCATGGGTTTGAATTGTGTCTCTGACACAAACAGATCTGTGTTGACGCTGAATTCTGTCGCTCCAATTATGTGTAGAAAATGTTTTTGCCAATACTCAAGATTGTGAAGGCTTAAGACATCATGCGGTATGCCTACATCGTCATCCTTGTTATTATTAGTGAACCAGTGCCCGTATTGAACATAGTCTTTGTCTTGTTCGCCTAACGTTAGATAGAGTGTATTGTCTGGATCATGATCATAGGTTCTGTCTGGCCTGCCCATGGTAAGCAGACCGTACTTGTCTAGCCCACTGTCTATTATTTTCTTTACGAGGTTCACTCGATGCTGTCTTGGTTTTCTATTGTAGTTTATAAAATGCCACGCAGGCATGCTCATGACTATTTGACTGTGCTCATACTTTCTGAAATGCTTTGCCAAAACAGGTGCGAAAAAATTAAATTGGTATTCACCGTCAAAGTTACCTAGTTTATATAATTTTGGATTGCCTTTCTGTTGTAGCATACTTTCTATTTGTGACTGTTGTAGCATAGAAGGATCAACGGTGGAAAGTATAAAGAGGTTATCAACTGTGTCCTTATGTTTCAAAAACTCTGCATATGCATTACCAGGATAATCAAATTGCGGACCAAACCAAGTCAGATTAACCAGCAAGTTTCTCTGGCCGCTAAACTTGACATCTATCTGTTTCCTTATCGAATTAATGCATTGTTTTTCATATATAGACCAAAGCCAGCCATCGGGGAAAGTCTGTCCTATGAAATCTGTCATTTTAATTTCTCTAACATCGTTGCAGGAGACAAGGTTTTGATAAGTTGATAATTGTGTTCCAGTGCTGATTGCATGTCGTCATACATAATGTTCAAATCACTCAATGGTAATTGTGCGACTTTTCTGACCTGAAACAACATCCTTTGTATTCGTTGTATGCCTTGGTAATTGTCATATTCCTCTGACCACCATCTGTCAAAAGTTTGAAAACCGATCTTCTTTAGGTTGCCTAGGAATCCACGACCAGCATATGCGATGAAAGGTGTTTTGGCAATTATTGGCCTACCTGTTTTCTCGTTAGGTAAGAAACATTCTCCTTCATGCCATGTCTCACAAACGATATCAAGGAATATCTTATTGTAGTATGGCAGTATCTCGTATGGGGTTTCCCAATCTCCTCGGGTGATATCGGCCCCCTTGTTGTCATTAATTTTTACATCTTCTTCGTTAAGATGTAAAGGTAAATGTTTCACGAAGTCGAACATGTTTTCTCGTAAAGATTCGTTGGCATCTTTTAGCATAACATCATCCATTAGTAGATTGGCCGGTAGGTCGTTGTTGAGGTGATGTTGCCAGAATGACATCATGGTCTTGTCCTTGTACAGTCCGTGCATCATGCTGGCAATGTATAACCGGTGCCATCTGCTGGTGCCCACAAATACCCCGAAATGTTTCTGTATCTTCTTATTCAATGGAACCTCGAATCTGTCCGCCTCGGTGAAGTATTCGGCGGCATGTTTTATCTCAACGTTGGGCCACACAGAACAATCCTGTATCAGATTATAGGTGATAATCTTGATTTTCTGTTTATCGATTTCTAGAGCATCTGTAAGCATGTGTAAAGACTCTACAAAACTCTTACCAAAAAGTTTTATTACGGATAGGTCTGGACCTTCGTTGATCAATATTTCTAATGTGCCTTCCAATCGACCTGTGATGGCCCGTATTAATTCATACTCGTTGTAGATTTGGTCTTCCACAACTTTCAGTGTTATCTTGATATTGTTCATATCTTATACCAATCCATTATGTCTGTTACTTCTGTATCTTTGTTTTTTTCGTACCATTCCTTATAATTTTCACCGTAGAACCAAGCACGATCCCAAGTGACAGAATATCTAAATGCTCCATTGTGTATTACATTGTTTTTCCTGCAAGTAACACAGTCTGTATCATAGCACATCTCCATGGAATATTTTACATTCATCTTCTCATATGGTTCCAACAGTGTTTTGTAATCTTGAATATTTTTACACTCTCCTAATCCTAATTCGTGTATGTATTTTGCTGGATATATAACATCCACATCAACAACTTTCTTACCAAGATAATTCATGACAGTGAGTCTACTGCCGCCCGGATCTACAAACAAGTTGCCATCTAATCTTGTGGCCACGATTGGTATTTTAGCATTATTATCTTTTAAATTGACCATAAGTTGTTTCAAGTGCCAGAAAGTATAATGTTCTCCTGTGGAAAGCCATTCTTCTAAATTTTCATGAAGAACTTTTTCTATATCAAATTTAGTAACCTGTTCAATCGGCGTATTGGTATATCTCCTTACTGTGATGTTTTTATTTTGAAGTTCTTGCCACCAAGAAGCCACGTCGTTTGGGTTGGTACATTGCATAAGTTAAATACTTATATAATGATAGAATCTGGCATAAAGTTCAATCTGATAGACAATAAAAATTTTCACGATAAACTAGAAACTCTATCCACAAGTGTGTTGCACCACAAGACAATGGAAAACTTGTACCAGTTACTAGACGAACCCGTAGATGCATCAAGCTCTGTGTTCGTAAACTTGAAAACTGAGCCAAACGGTAAATGTTACTACCCATTTTTCCTAAGAGAACCATTTAGCCTTAAAAATGTGGATTTTTGTAACCTCATTGATCCTGAACACCTGCAACAACTTAAGGACAGAGAAATAATACCTTTAGTGTGTATGTTGTCTGAGAGCTGGAAATTGTTCAATCTTGAACCTAACAGGATCTTCCGGAACAGTCCATACTTCAACATAATCAATCAACTAGAAAAGCATAATATAAGGGAAGAAGATGTTGTATGGTTGACCTGTAACAAATATCACGTACAGGATATAAGAATTAAATCCACATTCATACATTTTGATTTTTTCCTCGAACAACAGAAAGTACTAGGCAATGAGTTCTTGCCGTTGACGGAAATCAAACACAGATATATCAGCATGGCGAGAGGTGTTCCTAGGCATCATCGATTCGCAATGACCTATCTCCTACATAAAAATAACTTATTACAGCATGGAGCAATCTCTTGTGCTGATTATGAAAGTTTCTCCTATCAAGGAAGGACAGAAACAACAGATGATTATATTAAAAAAATAGAAAACTTTAATTTGGCATCGTTCCATGACTTTAAATCTATGTTACCATTGATCATCAACAACATGACAACAGAGATAGTTGTGCCAGATCATGAATCTTATCAGAGTCCTATAAACTTACACCAGGATGGCAGAGATGAGAGTCACTTGTTTCGAAATGTTTTCTTGAACGTGGTAAATGAAACACATCATCCTGATGATATAGTTTTCATTACTGAAAAGACATACAGAAGTATAAACTACTGCCGTCCTTTTGTCATCAACGGTGACTCGGGGTCATTACAGTACCTCAAAGACATGGGCTTCAAAACATTTGAGAAGTTTTGGGACGAATCCTACGACGCGGATGACGACCATACAAAGATCACTAAAATTTGCAAAATTGTTGAGTATGTGTGTGGACTAGACACACACGAACTCCTGACTCTATATGAAGCGATGCGACCAATCCTGATACATAATTACAATTTGTTAAAGCAATACGAACAATGGAACAAGTTAAATTAAAATGAATAAAATTTATAGCACTAAAATAGGATTCATAGGTCTAGGAAAACTAGGTATGCCTTGTGCAGAAGCGGTGGCCCAGAAAGGATTTGACGTGACAGGATACGACATCGTAAACAAGACGAGCACCCACGTTGAAATAAAAGACAGCCTAAGTCAAACAGTAGAAGACAGAGACATCGTGTTCGTAGCAACACCCACACCACATGAAGACGGCTACGACGGTAGGGAACCCACCAGCCATTTGCCTGTAAAAGACTTCAATTATGATGCAGTCAAAAAAGTATTAGAAGCATGTAACAAGCACATGACTGACCAGCAGACATTGGTACTGATATCAACTGTGTTGCCGGGAACGACAAGGAGAGAGTTCGCTCCGATGGTGACCAACACAAAATTGATGTACAATCCCTATCTGATAGCCATGGGCACAGTGGCAGATGACATGATCAATCCAGAGATGGTCATGATTGGATCAAAGAACGGGATGGCAGGAAAGAACTGTAAGATCAGATCTGAACTGTTGGAAAGTTTCTACAACCAAGTTTGCGACAACATGCCTAGGGTAGAAATTGGCACCTGGGAAGAAGTAGAATCAATGAAGATATTCTACAACACGTTCCTCAGCAACAAACTCGCAATGGTCAACATGATACAGGATGTCGCACACAAGACCGGCAACATGGATGTTGACGTGGTTACCCAAGCACTCGCGAAAAGCACTATGAGAATAACAAGTCCGGCATATATGAAGGCGGGAATGGGTGATGGGGGAGCATGTCACCCCAGAGACAACATAGCATTACGTTGGTTGGCCAAAGAGTTAGACCTCGGTTATGACATGTTTGAAAGCATAATGAACGCCCGTGAGAAACAGGCAGAGAACATGGCAAAGGCAATACTCGAACACGGCAAGAACATATTCTTCACCAGTGACTCTTACAAACCTGGAGTGAACATGCCAGACGGATCTAGTTCGTTGCTGTTACAACATTACGTCATCAAGCATGGCGGTGAGATTGCAAACGGTATTGACATCCGTGCAGATGTCATAGTCAGGGTACACGAACAGGATCAAGTCACAGCAGACGACAGCACGATAATATTTGATCCATGGAGAACATATCCAACAGCGGCAAACGTTGTCCACTATGGAAAAATTAACAAGAATGTGGTAAATACAAATAATATCACGAAAGAATAACAATGGCAAACAGAGAATTGAAATACGCATTTAGGGTTACTGGAGAAGACTTAACAGAAGGTTTGGTGTTTTCGTCGGTAAATGACGCCAAGACACAGTGCAAATTTGATAGCAACTGGGATTTCAGTAAAGGAACACCCGGATGGACTTTAGAGGACAGTGATAGAAGGTTAGTTTTAACTTGGGTGTTTACAGAAGCTCAGGCAGATGATCAACTTGCTGTTCATACATCGATCAAAAATAAAGATTGGGCATTCACAGCCAGAAGTAGTGACAATTACTCCACAGTGCGTGAAACGTCTCAAGACCACTATAAGGCCTGGAATAAAGTACAGTCATAAAAAAAGGGCGATACATTTCTGCACCGCCCCTTTGAATAGATTTAATTACGCAGAGTAATTAATTACTTTTCTTCCTGATTTCTTTAATAAAGAAATAATGTTTGACTTCATAGTCAAAGCAGAGTTCTTAGGTGCAACACCTAGTACTTCTACTGTAAAGTCCAAACCTTTTGATAACAACTTGTTAGTTGCTGTTTTTCTTGCAGTGTTTTTTACTGCCAGGTTCTTGAACTTGATTTTACCACCGTGTACTTCACCATTCACTTTGTAAGTTGAAGCCGGCTCCGCGAACACACCAATCTGCTTCGCTCTTGATTTGAAGTTTCTTGTGTATACAACGTATTGTGTTGAGTTTGCCATGGTTTTTGTTTCCTTCTTAGTAGATGGAAAAAGTGTATTAAACATACCTTTTAGCATATTGTTTCCTTTTCCTTATTGTTATTATTATGGTTACGTAACTCTGGAGTTTCAATCTCTGTTATCCTACGTTCCATAATACAATTATATACTAGAAAGTGTATTAAGTCAACCGGCACTGAAAGATCAACTTTTATGCGACTATTTTACCTTATAGTCTGGCACCGCAAACAGGTCTATACCTTCATCTAGCAGTTTGTTAGTTTCTTCCTTGGTGGGTTTACCGTAGAACTTTACATCTCGTTTGCCTTTGTGTGCTTTCCTGGCCTCTCTGGCGAAGTTCTTACCAACGTCCTGGTAATCTTTCTTGATTTTCTTGTTCAACTTCTGCAATATCTGTTCCGCAGTCTCGCCCATGACGAAGTAGTCATCCGGAATAGGTTTTTTCTTCTTGGGCAGTTTCACCGAAATGGTGGCAAGTGCTTTGTCAACGGCCGTGCTGTCGCACATGGGACACTGGATCATGCCCTTGTTCTTTTGTCTTTTGTATTCATTGAGGTCTGGGAACCAACCCTCAAACTCGTGTTCGCATCTGCATCTCATTTGATATTTTATCATAATATTATTTACATTATATACTTGACTTGAAGAAGTGTCTACTATAATATACGAGTATGGCAATAAATGTTTCAGGATACACAAAAGGCAAACCCAAGAAGACTTCCCAAGGCAAGAACAAGAGCAGAATCAAGATGAGCTCTATGAACAAAGCCAAGAAGAGAAGTTACAAGGCGTATGCAGGACAAGGCAAGTAAGGACGAAGTCAGATTACTGCTGGCCCAGATAGGCAACCTAGAAGTGCAGGTTGCGGACTACCAGCAGATCGTCAAAGAACTCTCCGACAAGCTCAGCGTCTACGAAAAGAAATACGGCACAGTGTTTGTGTCTTCTAGAAATACCTCAGACCAAAAATAACAGCATCCTTCTTCCTACGGAACTTGATGTGTTCGTAGTCGACAATGTACACGTTCAACCTACCACCGTGCTGTTGCATTATTCTCTCCGTGTCTAAAGGTCGTATGGTTATCCTGTCCTCGTCAGGCAACTTGGCTTCATAACCCCAAAACATGGGCCACCAGTGCAGAGGGTTCAGAGAGTCGTAGTGTTCCTTCATTATGATCAGGAATATGACGGGTGTGATCGTGAACGGTTCCGCCCACCATGGGATTTGGTCTATGGTAAGGTAATCTATGAGATGTATGATGCCTGTCCACACACCCAGTATCGCCAGCAGTATGCCCATTATGGGCCAGAATTCGTCCTCGAAGTCCATGTCATGATCGTGGTGTGAGTACATACGGATCTTCTGTTGCCTGTTCATTCTCATTACAAAGTATATATGTATAGGCCAGTAGACTTTTACTATTATTCTGCTATAATAAGAAGTAAATACCATATATGCAAAAAAACACTAGAAGTTTATTAGAAGAATTGAGCTCTATGCCTCTTAAAAGAGACAAAGAAGAGGTGGTTGAAAGTCGTGCTTCACACATACTTGAATCAGCAATCAGGCTTATGACTTACATCCGAGAAAACTTTGACCAAGACACAGCATTCAAACTAGAAAAGAAATTTAATTCAGCAATCAAGAACATGGACGCATCCAAGTTCAGCAAAGGTGTTGCTCGTATCAAAGAGAACAGAGACGTCAAAGAGAACCTGCTTAAAATCAAAGACGGCGAATACCGAGAGGATTAATCATGTTGATAGAAGATGTCCTGACAGAGTTTAAAAGGACACACCTCGAACACATCGAGGACATAGTGATCACAGATGGTTACGAGGGAGGCAAGGCAGTCGTGGAATACTTTAGGGGACTACTTCTAACACTTAAAGGATCTAGTTCGGAGGCCATGAGTGTGTCTGTGAAGTGGGACGGCGCTCCTGCCGTAGTATGTGGAACAAATCCAGACAACGGCAAGTTCTTTGTTGGAACTAAATCAGTATTCGCAAAAGCCGCCAAGATAAATTACAGTAAGAAAGACATAGCCACTAACCACGGCACAGATGATCTAGGACAGAAGTTGTTGAAGTGTCTGGTACATTTGAAAAAACTTAACATACAGGGTGTCGTACAAGGTGATCTATTGTTCACTGACGAGGACATCACACGTAAGAACGTGGATGGCAAACCCAACCTCACATTCACACCCAACACGATCACCTACGCAGTGCCAGAAGGCGGTGACCTGGGCAAACAGATAGACAGGGCCAAGGTGGGGATCATATTCCACACAACATACGTGGGAGATACCCTAGCAGACATGAACGCACAAGGCGGAGCAGATGTCAGTTCGTTCGCCAAAAGCAATGATGTGTTCTTTGACAATGCAACATACAAGGACGTGTCAGGCAGTGCCAAGTTCACAGATGATGAAACAAAACAATTCTACAATGGAATAGAGAAACTTGAAAATCTTTTGAACAATGTGCCACGAAATCTATCCAGCGTGTTGGGACAGAACCAAGACTTCATACCCATGTTCCAGATGTACATCAACGCAATGGTCAAGCAAGGAAAACTACCAACAGATGTCAATAAATTTCTATTAGGGTTCCAGAAGTTCTACGCAGACAGAATGCAACAACAGATGTCAGGTCTAAAAGCACAGAAGGCCTTGCAGTTGAGACAGGACAAGATGAAACAGATGCCTGCATTCCTAAACAAGGCGAAGAAACCATTACAGGCCATGCTGATGTTCTACAAGGCTGTGCAGACCATGAAAGCATTTGTCTTGAAGAAAATGAATCAGGCCCAGGCCATAGGTTCATTCCAACAGACGGATGGTGGACTGGAGGTCACGGAGCCCGAGGGATTCGTCGCTGTGGACAGGTCAGGCAATGCTGTCAAGTTGGTAGATAGATTAGGATTCTCAAGAAGAAACTTGACTGGTATCAGCAAATTCAAGAAATAGATTTATAGTCTTATTGATTTCTAAACTTAATTTATTTTTATCAAACATAGTGTTATAGTTGTGTTGTCTTAACGCCTTTGTCTGCAGGTAAAGGTCCTGCCATTTTTTATTTCCATGTTTAAGATCTGTTGAAGGATCTTTTAATTCTTTACACAACGAAACTATCTTGTCGATACGTCCATCTGGATCCTGTTCGAGGTCATAACTTTCATCAAAGTAGTTGCCAAATGTTTTGAACCCCATCTCTTTCAATTTCTGTAGATACAGATGATTGCCATGAACTATAAAAAGGTGTTGTGCCATGATAGGCTTCCATATTTTCTCTGTCATGAAGATTTCATCATTGTTGTCGTTTGTCTCTGAAACTATTGAACAGACGGTATCTATGTATGGCAGTTCGTATATGTCTTGATCTTTGCCAAAACGTGGATAGTCTTTGGGGTCTATGCCAGGCAATTCGTATTTGTTGTCTAATCTAATCGGATCATCGAGCATGGTGAAAGTGTATATGCTGTTATCGAGAACGTTGGCATCTTTGAGTTTGTTGTACAGTTTAATCCTGTGCTTTCTAGGAGCCTTGTTGAGATACAAGAACTCGTGTATCTTGTGCCAGTAACTGCCGTTGTGATCGTGTGTAAATTTGAACCTGTTGTCCTTGTGTTTGTTATACATGTAGTACCAGAACCAACTAGTGCCACCAGTCCATTTGAAATGTTCTATATCTATCTCAGGATACTGTGGACTCGATATAACATTCTCCACTGATTCCCAGGGTGTCGCTTTTATGAACTTGAAACCCTGACTGTGCAGTAGGTCACAACGTTTCTTAAGTTCTAAATCGAATTCTGTGTTGCCTTTCAATCTGTCATTATGGAGTCTCACATCAATGATGGCAAATTTACGATCATAACTGTCCAAGTCATAGTTGTGTAGGGTGTAATATTCACCGGTCATTTCAAACTTCTGGCCACCCAATGTGTTCATATTGATGAACTCCTCCAGATCAAGGTGATTACCTGTCTTCATTACGTCTGTGAGAATAAAGTTTCGTTGCATATAGCCTATAAATACCCGTATGTTAACACCATTTTTAAAGTATGTATCTGAAGGCAAGGTGATTAGAAGGCATAGTGACTTGCAAAGATTCACTTTCCCAGAGGTCACTGAAAGAATATACCTCAGTTTTCTAGCCCTAGCATTGATGAGCCAGAATAAGGACACACAGTCTTTCGCCAGGTCATACGCAGACCAGACCATGGCCAAGGGAACGTTTGACCAGGTCAGGATGATCAACAATGATCTCTCAAACATGCTGGCCATTGTATCAGGAGATCCAGAGATTACAAAGAAATTAAAGAACAAGGACGAAGCACAGGCCATGAGACAGAGGCAACCTGTGCCCGTGATGGCCATAAGGAGATATCTTAGGAGTTGGGAGGATCATTATCGTAACCTAACACAACTTGAACGATCTCTTAACATTACAGATGCCAACCTCAAGAACATAAGGCGAGCAGTGGCCAACTACAATAATTTAAATTCAAAAATGAAGATGCAGACCTTACACAGACTGCAACAGCAACTACAGGCCAAACTGCCGAACACCGACATACTGAAAAAATTTAAGGAGTTGTAATGAAAAAAGAAAAAGAGAAATGTCATAGATGTGCCTGCAAACCTCACTGTAACAAAAAGTGTACTAATTGTGGAAACTGTGATACCTGTGACTGTAACGAGTGCCTACAAAGATTTGCAGTCGATGGATAATTTGATCAAATATATCTGTGAGAAATGCGGATGTGAACAACACTGTAAACAATCGTGTACAGAATGCAGGGACTGTCCAGATTGTGATTGTAAGGAGTGTGGTGCCAACAGAAAATAGTTTCTGGGTATTGTATGGTCAGCACACCAAACCCACTTACCTAGAAGACGCAGGACACGGACAACAGGCACAAAGAGATGCCGCATTGGAACAAGTCAAGCAATGGCGTGTGTGCCTAGACATAGGTAGCAACATAGGACAGTGGACGAGACCACTGGCCAAACGTTTTGAGAGTATTGTGTGTTTCGAACCAAACCCAAACTTCAGAGAATGTTTCAAGAAGAACATACAAGAGAAAAATGTATTGCTCTGGCCTTACGGATTATCAGACAGGGAACACAAAGCAAAGCAAGACTTCAATTCAACAGTGTTACATGATGATGATGGAGACATAGACTGTAGGACACTTGACAGTTTCGGATTGACCAATGTTGACTTTGTGAAGATAGATGTTGACGGCTTTGAAATTCCGTTGCTGACGGGTGCAAAAGAAACATTGGCCAAGAATAATCCTGTCATCAACATAGAAATGAAAAAAGACAAAAGAAACAATATTGCACAACAGTGTGCGTCCATATTGAAAGACCTAGGCTATAAGTTCTTTAAACGCACCAAAAGTGATGAAGTTTGGCTTAAATCTTAATATTACAGCATAATTTACCAATCTTACCACTAAATACTTGCAACTTGATCCCTGAGCGGGATCATAGTCATTTAAATCAGAAAAAAAGGAGGATTAAAAATGGCAATTAACTCAAACAACAATGCGGTTTTCGTAGCAGATACTACAAGTCACGGTGACGTCGCAATTGAACTGTTCACAGTAACAGTCAAAGACGGCTCGGCGAATGCACTTGATATCGATGGAAACACGCACAAAGATGGAATCGTTGATAGAATACTTCAAGGAATCCAAACTAGAGGTACGTTAAAGAACTATAGGGTTACAACAACTAATGGTGTAATTACTGCGATCGTTGAGAGAGCAGATTCTTGGGCAGACACAGGAACTGGTACTCCGGCTTCACCTCAAACAGCGGCGGCGGCAAACATGCAGGTTTACTTAAGAGCGTTAGGCACAATCAGATGCAGAGCAAGTTCGACTTCTGAATCAGACGATGCGGCTATCGACGTAAGTGGAACTACAGTTGCAGTTGTGGCTAATATCTAGTAATAATCATATACCATTATAGGAGACAATCACAATGGCTTACGACACATCATTACCGGCAGGTGGACCGGCAAACTTTGTTTCACCAAACACAGCTCACGAGGCAGACGGCGTAGAAGTAGACTTCATCACAGTTGACTACATCTCAGACGTTTCTGGTGAGGTTACTAACCCTAGAGCATCTGCGGCAACAGGCGCATTAGAACTTGCAATGCAGGCAATCCAGAACCAAGGTGTTAACATCTTAGGTAAAGGCGTTCTGTCAAATTCAGACACAGAACAAACTTACATGGTAAGAAGAGACAGCCTAGACACAATCAGTGATACTACTACAGTAGCGGCGATCCAGGCGGCAGTTAGAGCCTTGAACGCAATGACACCTGACAAAGTAACAGCGAATATTTCTTCAGCAACAGCGGCTGACAGAGATATGGGTGATACTTCTGTTGGAGCGTAATAGTATAGCATA
>VMHT01193850.1_pt1 | contig 17411 bp, 19 predicted proteins | sample 4693611 | NCBI WGS metagenome assembly VMHT01 (sample SAMN12280063, study PRJNA550983) | marine metagenome | isolation source: seawater sampled from same location over 5 years 0.02-0.2 micron viral filtrate | place: USA: collected off the coast of southern California halfway between the port... ...
GTACGTAATGATGCAATTGTAGCAACTGGTAGATCTGACTACCCTAATCAGGTTAATAACTTAATTGGATTTCCTTATATTTTTAGAGGTGCTTTGGATGTTAGATCAAAAACGATTAATGAAAAAATGAAAGTTGCCGCTGCAAATGCAATTGCAAAACTTGCGAGAGAAGATGTTCCAGATGAAGTTGTTGCAGCGATGGGTGGGGAGAGGCCTCACTATGGTAAAGACTATATTATACCCTCTACTTTTGATCCTCGTCTAATTAGTATAATACCTGCGGCTGTAGCTAAAGCAGCAATTGACACTGGAGTTGCTAGAAAAAAAATAGAAAATTTTGATTTATACCGAGAACAACTAAAACAAAGATTAGATCCAACAGTAACAATCATGCAGGGTATAAATAATTATATTAAAAAAAACCAAAAAAAAATTGTTTTTGCTGATGGTGAAGATGAAAATACATTAAAAGCTGCAATTGCTTTTAAAAATTCTAAGCTCGGAACTCCTATTTTAATCGGGAAAGAGGAAAAAATTAAAGAACAAATAAAAAAAATTGGATACAACGAAAATTTTGATATTGAAATTGTAAATTCAAAGGACACTCCAAAAAGAGAAAAGTACGTAAAATATTTATTTAAAAAACTTCAAAGAGAGCAAGGTTTATTAGAATGGGACTGTGATAGACTTGTAAGAAACGATAGAGTAATCTGGGCATCATGTATGGTTGCCTGTGGTGATGCAGACGGAGCAGTAACAGGTAATACTAGACGATTTGGTTCATCTTTAGAAAAAATAAAACAGGTAGTTAGTGCAAGAACCGGCGAAATTATGTTTGGATTAAATTTAGTTGTTCATAAGGGTAAAACAATTTTTGTTGGAGACACTAGCGTACATGAATACCCTTCGTCAGAACAACTGTCGGAAATGGCTATATCTGCTGCACGAGTAGTAAGATTATTTGGTTTTGATCCCAAGGTAGCTTTTGTTTCACACTCTACATTTGGTCAGCCTCTAACAAGTAGGACCAAACATATTAAAAAAGCAGTAGATATTTTAAAAGAAAAAAATGTTGATTTTGAATTTGATGGAGATATGCAGCCCGATGTTGCTCTCGATGAAGAATATAAAAGTCTCTATCCTTTCTCAAAAATAGTTGGTAGAGCAAATATTCTGATTATGCCTGGACAACACAGCGCGGCAATTTCCTATAAAATGATGAAAACATTAGGGGATACAAAAGTTATTGGTCCATTTCTTATAGGTTTAGGTTTACCAATAGAAATTGCACCATTACGAAGCTCTACATCTGAAATTATAAATCTTGCATCAATTGCAGCATATTCTGCAGATGTAATTGATTATAAGAAATAATCTAATTTTTTTGTATTCTTAGATCCTCAAGAAGCATTATGCTGGCAATGACATTCTCAACATCTAAAATTTCTTTAGCCTCTTTTATTACTAGATCTTTCTCATCCGAAGTCATTGCAATACCATAAACATAAATTTGCTTTTTGTAGGTATCTATCTGATAATTTGTTGCTTTAATATTTTTGTTTAGAATAAATGCAGTTCTCAATTGTGAAGTTATAAGAAGATCTTTAGCAGATTGTTTAAAGTTAAATTTTTCCTTAATCTTAATATCATTTCTTACTGATCTTACACCTTCAGTTTCCCATGCTAATTTAGTTAATTTTAATTTTTCTTCAGGATCATCAACTTTTCCTGTCATAAAAATTCTACCATCTAAAACTTTTGTTTTAACAGATAAAAAATAACCTTTATCTAAAAGTAAAATTTTAGCTGTTAGACTTTTTTGCATAATCGAGTCATCAATTTGAGTTCCAACTGACCTAGGATCAAAAGCTACACTAACACCAGTTCCAAAAATTCCTTTTGATGCAACACCCGCACATCCTATTAAAAAAAAACTTAAAAATATTACTAATATTAATCTAATTTTCATTCTTGAGTTTTAAACAATAATTGTAAATTTCTTTTTTTGAAATTTCTTTATTTTTATCAATTAATTCTACTATTTCTTTGATTGGTAGTTTATTTATCATTTTACTAATAATTCTTTTATCTGATTCATCTAACTCTTTGAAATTTTTTTTTTCATCTTTTTTTTCAGATATTACGATAGTAAATTCACCTTTCGACTCTATATTTAATGTATCGAGTTTATCTATTTCAGATCTAATGAATTCTTCAAAATACTTAGTCATTTCTCTACAAATTAGAATTTTTCTACCTGAAAAATTTTTTTTTAGTAATGGAATTATTCTATTAATTTTTTTTGGGGAAATAAAAAATACAATTGATGAGTTCAATTTTGACAAATCATTTAGGTCTTTTGTAATCACTTTTTTCTTTTCTGGAAAAAAACCATAAAAAAAGAACTTTTCTGAAAATCCACTTACAGAAACTGCACTCAAAACAGAAGACGGTCCAGGAATAGGTATTACTTCAAGATTATGTCTTATGCATTCATTAACCAAAACTGATCCCGGGTCAGACACATTAGGAGTTCCTGCATCTGAAATCAAAGAAATTACCGATCCTTTTTTTAATAATTGAATAACCTTATTTAAATTTTTTTTTTCATTAAATTTATGATTAGAGATTATGTTGGTTTTAATATCAAATTTTTCTAATAGTACTTTTGATACCCTGGTGTCCTCACATAATATATAATTTGAATTTTTTAATATTTTTATGGCTCGCAATGTAATATCTTCAAGGTTTCCAATTGGTGTAGCGACCATATAAAGGCCTTTTTTTATTTCTTTAATATTAGATTGAGAATTTCTAACCATAATTTTAAATAAAATAATATAGTATCATTAAAATGAATAAAATTTTCAAAATTCTTATCTTCATAATTTTAAGTGTGATGACACTGAATTCTTTATCATTGGCTTCTGAGGAGAAAATTAAAATAGGATTATTAATACCAATAACTGGAAATGATAAAGAACTTGGTCAACAAATTATAAAATCAAGTAGAATGGCATTAAATGATATTGATACCGAAAATATCGAAATCTACATAAAAGATACAAACTCTAATCCAAATACCACAATTAAATCAGCTGTAGAGTTAAAAGAGATGGGTGTCAAAATTGTTATAGGCCCCGTTTTCTATAAAAGTTTAATTTATTTAGATGAGGTAAAAGATATGATTTTTTTGTCCTTAACTAACAAGACATTAGACTTACCTAACAATATTATAAGTGCTGGCATAAATGCCACTTCACAATTAAATACTATAAAAAGATTTATTGATTTAAATGAAATCAAAAAAACAATTTTTTTAACACCTAAACTTGATTATGAGAATGAAATTAAAAATGGTATTAAAAATTCTAAAATTAGAATTCATAAACATTACGTTTATGATACTGAGCCAACTAAGCTCACTGCTCAAATTGAAAAAATTACAAATTATAAAATTAGAAAACAAAATTTAGATGATGAAATAAGGAGAGTTGAAAATTCAGATCTCGCAGATAAAGATCAACAGTTAGAAAAATTAAAAAAAAGATATACTATTGGAAATGTAAGATTTGATTCTGTAATAATCTCTGATTTTGACGAAAGTTTAAAAAGTGTAATAACATCTCTTCTTTACACCGATGTATCTCCCAAAAATAAATATTTTATAACATTCAATCAATGGTTTGATGAAAGTTTAATAAATGAACAAACTATTCAACCGATTTATTATCCATCAATTAATAGAAAAAACTTAGAAAATTTTGAAAATAAATTTCAAAAAGAATTTAATGAAAATCCAAATTATTTATCATTATTAAGTTATGACTTACTGGGATTGGTTTACTATTTATCAATTAAAAATAATCTTAAAAACATAGAAACTCTTTTTAAGAAAAAAAATTCTTTTAAAGGGAAAATAGGTATTTTTGAAATAGAGGATAATAAAATTAATCACAAACTAAACCTTTATGAAATTAGAGGTGGGAAGCTTAAAGAAATTTTTTAATCTTTTTAAAAGCCTTAAATCTATGATCTATTTTATATTTTTGTAATGGTCTCATCTCACCAAAAGTTTTTTTCTTTTTATTAGGAATAAATATTGGGTCATAACCAAAGCCATTTTTACCCCTCGGCTCCTTTGAAATGAAACCCTCAACTATTCCAATTACACATGCTATTTTTTTATTGGAATAGCTTAATGAAAGAGCACAAACAAACCTAGCTCTTATTTTTTTATTGATCCAATTCTTATCCTTTTTAGATATTTCATTATAAACTTTTTTTATAGCTCTTTTAAAATTTGCATCTTTACCTGCCCATCTTGCAGAATAAATTCCAGGTTTTTTTTTAAAATATCAATTTCAAGTCCGGAGTCATCTGCAAGACAAAGTAAATTAGTTTTTTGAGAAAAATATCTGGATTTAATTAATGAATTTTGTTCAAAAGAACTTCCATTTTCTCTTGGGCTTTTAAGATTGTAATCCAATACAGAATAAGTTTTAATGTATTTTGGTAGTAAACGCCTTATTTCTTTCAATTTACCTTTATTATTTGTGCCTATAAACAATTTTTTAATTTTTTTTATTTGCATCTAGAAATTTAGGATTTACTTACCATATATGAGTCTATGGAAAAAGAGCAAAACCAGGAACCTAATAAAATTGACACAAATGAAAATGAAAAACACCAATCTGACCCAAATTTAGTTGTCGAAAAATCTAAAAGCGAAAACAATCAAACTGAAGAAATAAAAGAAAAGACGCCAGAAGAAAAAATTTTAGAATTAGAAGATAAGTTAGCAAGAATATTTGCAGAAATGGAGAACCAAAGGAGAAGATTCGAAAAGGAAAAAGAAGAAGCATTTGAATATGGTGGGTTTGCTTTTGCAAAAGAAGCTCTTAGCCTTATTGATAACTTAGAGAGATCAAAGCAAATTTTACAACAAGATGAAACACTGAAAGACTCTGAGGTTCTAAAAAAAACGCTAGAGCACTTTGATATAATTAATAAAGACCTTATTTCAACTTTTGAAAAGAATAATATTAAACCAATAGAATGTTTAAACAAAAAACTAAATCCAAATTTTCATCAAGCAATGATAGAAATTGAAGATGATAAAAATGAACCTGGCACGATAATACAAGAAATACAAAAAGGTTTTACAATCAAGGATAGACTGTTGAGACCCTCTTTAGTTGGTGTTTCAAAAAAAACAGGGCCAAAAGATAAAAAAGTTGAGGAAAATGAAGACAATTTAAAGGATAAATAATGATCATATCAACTTGTAGAATTAAATTTAACCCCTATATGAAGAAAGAGTTACAGAAAAATTATGAGTAAAATTATTGGTATAGATTTGGGAACAACAAATTCTTGTGTTGCTATTATGGAAGGTAGTCAGGCTAAGGTATTAGAAAATGCCGAAGGTGCTAGAACCACACCTTCAGTAGTGGCTTTCACTGATGACAATGAAAAATTAATTGGTCAGCCAGCAAAAAGACAAGCAGTAACTAATCCAGAAAATACTATATTTGCAGTTAAAAGATTAATAGGTAGAAACTTTGATGATCCAACAGTAAAAAAAGACATTGAAGCTGCTCCATTTAAAATTGTAAACTCTGAAAAAGGAGATGCCTGGATAGAAGCTAAAAACAAAAAGTATTCACCATCACAAATTTCGGCTTTCATCCTTCAAAAAATGAAGGAGACAGCTGAAAAATATTTAGGCCAACCAGTAACTAAAGCAGTGATAACAGTGCCGGCTTATTTCAATGATGCACAAAGACAAGCAACTAAAGATGCAGGTAAAATTGCTGGTTTAGAAGTTCTAAGAATTATTAACGAACCTACTGCCGCATCATTAGCTTATGGTTTAGATAAAAAGCAAAACAAAAAAATTGCAGTTTATGATTTAGGAGGAGGAACTTTTGATGTTTCTATTCTTGAGTTGGGAGATGGTGTCTTCGAAGTTAAATCAACCAATGGTGATACATTTTTGGGTGGAGAAGATTTCGACAATACAATTGTGGAATACTTGACCGGGGAATTCAAAAAAGATAGCGGGATAGATTTAAAATCTGATAAATTAGCTTTACAAAGATTAAAAGAAGCTGCAGAGAAAGCAAAAATTGAACTATCAGCAGCTGAGCAAACTGATATTAATTTACCATTTATAACTGCTGATAAAACAGGTCCTAAACATATCAATTTAAAAATGACTAGAGCAAAACTTGAAGCTTTAGTGGAAGATCTTATTGCAAGAACTATACCCCCTTGCAAGACAGCACTAAAAGATGCAGGAATTTCAGCAAATGATATTGATGAAGTTGTGATGGTCGGAGGTATGACTAGAATGCCTAAAGTGATTAATGAAGTAAAAAATTTCTTTGGCAAAGAACCTAACAAAAGTGTTAATCCTGATGAAGTTGTTGCAATGGGAGCAGCCATTCAAGCTGGGGTATTACAGGGTGATGTTAAAGATGTTCTTTTATTAGATGTAACACCATTATCTCTTGGAATAGAAACACTTGGTGGTGTTTCAACTAAATTAATTGAAAAAAATACAACTATTCCTACAAAAAAAAGCCAGGTATTTTCCACTGCAGAAGATAATCAGCCTGCAGTTTCAATTAGAGTTCTTCAAGGTGAAAGAGAAATGGCAACTGACAATAAGTTATTAGGAAACTTTGAATTAGTTGGAATTGCACCAGCCCCAAGAGGAGTTCCCCAAGTTGAAGTAACTTTCGATATAGATGCTAACGGTATTGTTAATGTTTCAGCAAAAGATAAAGGGACTGGAAAAGAACAAAAAATTCAAATTCAAGCTTCAGGTGGTTTAAGTGATGATGAAATTGAAAAAATGGTTAAAGATGCTGAGGCAAATAAGGAAGCTGATAAAAAGAAAAGAGAGTCAGTTGATGTAAGAAATCAAGCAGATACTTTAATGCACTCTACAGAAAAAAACCTAAAAGAACATGGTTCCAAAATTTCAGATGCTGAAAAAAAAGCGATTGAAGATGGATCTAATGCTTTAAAAGAATCTTTAAAAGGTGAGGACATAGAAGATATTAAGAAAAAAACCGAAACATTAGTACAAGCTTCAATGAAGCTAGGAGAGGCTATTTATAAATCACAACAAACTACAAAACCAGATTCCTCAAAAGATGATGGCAAAGATGAAAAGGGAAAAAAAGACGATAATGTTGTTGATGCGGATTTTGAAGAAGTAAAAGACGAAAATAAAGAAAAAAGCGCTTAACTGACATCTATTTGTCCAGGTTATATACATGGCTAAAAGAGATTATTATGATGTCCTAGGTGTAAATAAAAGTGCGAGCCCAGAAGAACTTAAATCTGCTTACAGAAAATTAGCTGTAAAATATCATCCAGATAAAAATCCAGGAGATAAAGCTGCTGAGGATAAATTTAAAGAAGCAAGTGAAGCTTATGGCATTTTATCTGATAAATCCAAAAAAGAAAATTATGATAACTTCGGTCACGCTGCATTTGAGAATGGTGGAGGCGGACAAAGTGGTTTTGGCGGTTTTGGAGGATTTAGTAGTTCAGATTTCTCTGACATTTTTGAGGATTTTTTTGGTGACTTTGGTGGTGGAAGACGTAGCTCCCGAGGAAGAAATTCTAACAATAGAGGTTCGGATTTAAGATACGACTTATCTATATCTTTAGAGGAAGCTTATTTAGGAAAAAAACAGAATATACAATTTTCAACATCTGAAAAATGCATTACCTGTAAAGGAAATGGCTCTAAACCAGGTTCAAGCCCTGACAGATGCACTTACTGCGGTGGAAATGGAAGAGTTAGATCTAACCAAGGTTTTTTTACTGTTCAACAAACATGTCCACAGTGCTCAGGAAGTGGTGAAGAAATAACAAATCCATGCTCAGATTGTAGTGGACAAGGAAATAAACAGGCCTCAAAGAAAATATCAGTCACTATTCCAAAAGGTGTGGATGATGGAACAAGAATCAGACTTGCTGGAAAAGGAGAAGCCGGAACTAGAGGTGGCACAAGTGGAGATCTTTATATATTTATAAATGTTAAATCTCACGAACTTTTCAAGAGATCAGATGTAAATTTATTCTTTGAATTTCCTATTTCAATTGCTGATGCTGCTCTTGGAACAACTATAGAAATACCAACAATTGATGGGAAAAAAGCAAAAATTAAAATTCCAGATGGAACACAAGATGGTAAACAATTTAGATTGAAGGGAAAGGGCATGCCTTTTATGCGAAGAGGTGATTTTGGAGATTTATATGTCCAAGTAAAAACTGAAGTACCTGTATTCTTAAATAGAGAACAAAAAGATTTATTAGAGCGATTTAGAAAAATAGAAAATGAAAAATCCAATCCTAGTATTAAAAAATTTTTTCAAAAAGCTAAAAGTTTCTGGAATAGCTAAAGATGGGTTTAGAACAAGTAGTTCCAGCAATATTTTTGATTGCGGTTTTAATTCTGATCTTGCCTGGCTTTATAAAATCTAATTTAAGATCAAAACAATTTATTAAAAATTTACTCATTTGGTCTGTAATTATTGTGACTGTTATGATAGTTTTATTTCTAATCTTATAATGAAAAAAATAAATTTAGCAATAACCGGATGTATGGGGCGAATGGGTCAGCAAATAATTAAATCAGCTAAGCTGGACAAAAATTTCAGACTAGTATCTCTTACTGAAAATAGAAAAATAAATAAAAAAATACATAACATCAAAATTCATTTAAATACTGAAGAAGCATTTAAAAATTCAAATTTAATAATAGATTTTACAGTTCCAAAATGTACTTTCCAGGTACTTAAAATTGCATCAAAACTAAAAAAAAGAGTAATTATAGGAACCACAGGTTTTTCTAAAAAAGAAGAAAATTTAATTAAAAAATTTTCAAAAAAAATACCAATTTTAAAAGCTGGAAATATGAGTTTAGGAATAAATCTTTTAATGTATTTGACTGAAATAGCCTCAAATTCACTCGGAAAAAGCTTCTTATCTAAGATTTTTGAAGTTCACCATAAACATAAAAAAGATTATCCGTCAGGAACAGCTCTTATGTTAGGCAAAGGAATTGCTATAGGTAAAAATAAAAGTTTTTATAACTTAATGGGAAAAAAATATTTGAATAAAAAAAACTTTCCTTATGGAAAAAAAATAAATTTTAATTCCTTAAGAAAAGGTGAAATAATTGGTGAACATGAAGTTAAGTTTTCTAGTGGTAAAGAAATAATCACTTTAAATCATGAAGCTTTTGATAGAGCTTTATATTCAGAGGGTGCTCTTTCAGCTGCAAAGTGGCTGATGAATAAAAAACCTGGTCTTTATTCAATGCGAGATCTCATGAATTTTAAATAATGAATGAGAAACAAAGAGCTAAAATTATTTTAAGAATTTTAAACAAAATATATCCGAAAATTGTAGTTCCTTTAAAAAGTAGAAATGTTTTTACTTTGCTTATTTCTGTTCTTCTTTCAGCTCAATGTACAGATATTAATGTCAACAATGTAACGAGACATATTTATCCAAAATATTTTAAACCTAAGCATTTTCAGAAATTGGGAAGGAGAAAAATTGAAAAATTAATAAAGAAAATTGGTATTTTTAGAATAAAAGCTAAAAGTATTTACAATTTATCAAAATTATTAATTGAAAAATATGACAGTAAAGTTCCTAAAACATTTGAAGATTTAGAAAAATTACCTGGAGTAGGACATAAAACAGCTAGTGTAGTTATGTCTCAAGGATTTGGTTACCCAGCATTTCCAGTCGATACCCATATCCACAGATTGGCTCAAAGATGGGGATTAACTAGTGGTAAAAATGTTATTCAAACTGAGAAGGATCTTAAAAAACTATTTCCAAAAAAAAATTGGAACAAACTTCACTTACAAATAATTTATTATGGAAGAGAATATTGTAAAGCCAGAGATTGCTATGGATTAACTTGTAAAATATGTACTACTTGTTATCCTAACAGAAAAAAACCCATAAAAACAAAAAAAGCTTAAAATGAAAATTCTTGGTATAGGAAACGCAATAATAGACGTTATTTGTAAGATAAGCGAAGATTTTATCAATAAAAATAACCTAACCAAAGGTACAATGAAATTAATTTTTGATGAAAATGAATTTAAGAATTTATCATCTAATCTCAAAATTGAAAAAACTATTTCAGGAGGGTCTGTTGCAAATTCAATGGTAGGCTTATCTCAACTAAAAAATGAAGTAGGTTTTATAGGTAAAATTTCAAATGATAATTTTGGAGAAAAATATGAGGATGGTTTAAAAAAAGAAAATGTCAATTTTTTTTACAAAAAAAAGAAAGAAATACTTCCTACAGGAACTTGTTTAATTCTGATAACACCAGACTCTGAAAGAACCATGTGCACATTTTTAGGGACTGCAGGAAAAATTGATGAATACGATATTAATTTAGAAGTTATTGTAAAAAGTGAAATGATTTTTCTTGAAGGTTACTTGTGGGATGAGGGTGGGCCCCAAAAAGCATTTGAAAAAGCTATTAATGGAGCAAGTAAAGTAGCTATGTCGTTGTCTGATAAATTCTGCGTAGATAGACATAAACCTCATTTTTTAGAATTAGTTAAAAATAAATTGGATATAACTTTTGCTAACGAACAAGAAATTATGTCTTTGATTAATACTGATAAATTTCAAGAAGTTATTTCGTTTGCTAAACAAATAAAAAAAACTCTTATAATTACAAGAGGAGAAAAAGGAGCTATCTCAATTAATAAAGATATTGTAACCGAGGTTGGAGTAGGAAAGAATCTAAATATAGTTGATTTAACTGGCGCAGGGGATTTGTTCGCAAGCGGTTATCTTCATGGATATTTGAATAATTTTTCTGAGGAAGAATGTTTAAAAAAAGGAACTGAAATGTCCTCAAAAATAATACAACAAATAGGTGCTAGGCTTTAATTTTTTTTCTCCTATAACTTCCTTTCCCCTTTTTTGGTTTAACAACTCTTTGTTTATATTTTTTGGAAAATAGTTCTTTTGCAAATTTATTTCTTTTAGTTAATTGCGTAGCCATTTTTTGTACTTTTTATAAAGTTATCATCTTGAAATTTTTCTTTGATCTTTTTTCTTAATCTATAGATATGTGTTTCAACTGTATGAGTTTCTAGATTTGCAACCTGATGCCACACATTTTTTTGCAAATCTTTGATTTTAATGGGTTTACTAGAATTTTTAAAAAATAATATTACATTGGCCTCCATTTCAGTTAGATCCAAGCTAATATCATTAGCGTTTAAAGTTCTAGAATTTAAATCTAATTCATACTCTCCAACTTTAATATTAGATTTAAGACTATAATTTTTCTTTAAAAAATTTATATTTATAATTTCTATCAATTTTTTAATTTTAATTGGAAATTCAGTGACAATTAACCAATCGCCTTGATTTGATTCTTTTTTTGTAGAAAGAAATATACAATTGTCAAAATTTTTAGAATCTACATTTTTATCTAAGCCATTTACAATTTTTAAATTTATATTCTCACTTATTTCATTTAATATATCGTATAAATATTTATTATTTACAATTAAAGTTTTAAAGCTCATTTATAAAATGCACATCTTAATTAAAAATAAGAATACACTTATTTTAGATGATTTTGAATTTAAATGTTGTGTTGGTAAACATGGATTTACAAAAAGTAAGGTAGAAGGAGATAAAAAAACTCCTATAGGTATTTTTAATTTAGGAAGTCTTTTTTTTAGAAAAGATAGATTTAAAAAAATAAATACAGAACTTAAAAAAAAACTAATTACAAAGTCTATGGGTTGGTGTGATGATATTAAGAGCTCAAAATATAATAAATTAATTAAAATTACTGGAAAAAAAATTAAGAATGAAAAAATTTTTAGAAAGGACAGAAAATATGATCTTCTAATACCTATTAAGTATAATGCAGTTAAGCCAGTTAGAAATAGAGGTAGCGCAATTTTTTTACACCTTACCAAAGATTACAAACCTACCGCTGGATGTGTTGCTTTAAAAAAAAATGACTTTTTGATACTTTTAAAGTTAATTAACAAAAACACAAAAATAAAAATTATTTAGTCCTTTTACCAAATATTTTAGTACCTATTCTCAAAAATGAAGACTCATTTTGAATTGCAAGTTTGTAATCATTTGACATTCCCATACTTAATTCTTTGAAACCATATTTTTTATTCAATTCTTTCATTTTAATAAAATAATTTTCTGTTTTGTCATCATTTGGCGGTAAACACATTAAGCCAATAATATTCAATTCTAAATCTTTTAAACATATGTTGATAAACTTATCTAATTCATCTACCAATATTCCTCCTTTTTGTGGTTCATTGCCAATATTAATTTGAACAAATATTTTCGGTTTAAATTTAATTTTTGTCTGCTGTTTAGCAATTTTTTCAGCTAATTTTAAATTATCCAATGAATGTATATAATCAAAGAGAGGTATTACAAATTTAACTTTATTACTTTGTAATTTTCCAACAAAATGTAATTTTAAAGTTTTATTTTGATTTTTAACTTTTGACCATTTTTCTACAGCTTCTTGGACTTTATTTTCACCAAAATGTAAATGACCATATTCAATTAACGGCAAAATATCTTCAATTGGAAAAGTTTTACTTATGGCAATAATTTTTGTTTTATTTAAATTTTCAATTTTTTCTATTTCATTTTTAATAGAATTTATATTTAATATAGATCTATGCATTTGAATAATTTAAAAAAATTCTACTTTATAGATGAATTCAACAAAGATCATTTAAAAAATCTTGATAATAACACTGCAATTATTTATCGAAATTATGAAGAAAAATATGAGGAGAGCTTAATTTTAAGAATAAAAAAATTTTGCAAATCTCAAAATCTTAAATTTTTTTTAGCCAACAATGTTAATTTAGCGATAAAACTTAGATTAGATGGGGTTTATATTCCAGCCTTTAATAAAAGAATTGATGTAATTAAGTCAAAATTACATAAATTAATTCTATTAGGTTCTGCGCATAATATTAAAGAAATTAATGAAAAAAAGAAACAAGGTATGGATTTAATATTTTTAGCTCCTATTTTTAAAATAAAAAAAAGAAATACTAATCTGGGTATTGTAAGATTTAATAATTTTTCAAAATTAAATAATAATAACTTTGTTGCTCTCGGGGGCATAAATAAAAGTAATATTAATAAAATTAGATCACTTAATTGTTATGGAATTGCATCAATTTCGTATATTAAAGATAAAATTGAAAAAAATTTATGAATCAAATAGAGGCAATTAAAACTAAAATTCAAAAATTAGTTAATCAATTTAATTATGGTAACTATAAATTAGTCATTCAGGAAGTTAATATTTTATTAAAAAAACTTCCTAATAATTCGTTTTTACTCAACTTACTTGGCTCCTGCTATCAGAAACTAGGTCATTATGAAACTGCAGGAAAAAATTTTTTACAAGTACTATCAACAGAACCAAAAAATTTAGCTGCCATGAATAATTTGGCAAATACTCATAAAGATCTTTTGGAGTTTGAGAAAGCTGAAGATCTTTATAAAAAAATTATCAAAATAGATCCGAAATATGTCAATGCAATTACTAATTATGCAAATCTCAAATTTCAACTTGATCATTATGAGGATGCAATAAGGTTATATAAAATTGCTCTCGATATTGATTATAAATTAGAAAATGTTCATTATAACATCGGACTAACCTACCAAAGTTATGGCGCTTTTGAAGAAGCAGAAAAACACTTCAAAGAAATGTTAAAGATTAATCCATCATTAACAATAGCTGATAGATTAATAAGTAGATTTACAAAATATAAAGAAAATAGTTCTCACTTCAAAGAAATGATTGAAAGATCCAAAATAAACGAACTTAACGATAATTCTAAAATCAATCTATATTTTGCACTTGGAAAAGCATATGAGGATATTAAGGATTATGAAAAATCTTTCTCTTTTATTAAGAATGCGAACAATCTTACAAATAGTAAATTTTATTATAATAAAAAGGAAGATGATAAATTCACCAGTGATTTACAAAAATTTTTTGATAAAAAAAATATAAAAAATTTCATCAACATTAAAAATGACAATAAAATTATATTTATTTTAGGACTCCCAAGGTCAGGTACAAGTTTAGCGGAACAAATTATTTCCTCTCACAGTGAAGTTTATGGTGCAGGAGAATTAAATTATCTCGAAAATTTAATACAAAAGAAATTTTTTACTAATAACCAATTAAATTTAGATTTATTATTAAGTAAAAAATTTAACACTCTTATAGATCAGTCTAGCAAAGAGTATATAAATTTAACAAAAAATTTTAAAACAAATAAAAAAATAATTACTGATAAAGCTCCTCAAAATTTTAAATGGATAGGTTTCATTAATTCATTTTTTACTAATTCAAAAATCGTTCATTGTTATAGAGACCCCAAAGATAACTTTTTATCATTATATAAAAACTTTTTTCCTGAAGGTTTGGAATGGACTTATAACGAAGAAAATTTAGTAAATTATTATAAAAATTATAGAATTATAATGAATTTTTGGAAAAAAACGTTCCCTAATAAAATTTATAATTTAAATTATGAAAAATTGATAAATAATTCAAAGACTGAAATAAAAAATCTTATCGAATTTTGTGATCTTAAATGGGAGGATAATTGTCTTGAGTTTTATAATACAAAGAGATCAATAAAAACTCTTAGCGTTTCAGAAGCCAGGAAGCCTATTTATAAAAGTTCATTATCTTCTGCTAACAATTTTAAAAAATATCTCCAAAATTCATTTGATAAATTAGAAAAACTTTAATTTAATCAAAAAAAAACGGCCCCGAAGGGCCGTTTTAAATTCTTAGTTAACAATATATTAGAATGATAATACTAAACTTAATTCAGTAGTTTCATCATCAACAGCAGTTACACCGTTGTCATTGTCAGATTTAGAATGATTTAATCTTACTGACGCAGCACCAGATGTATAAGCAGCACTAATACCAGTAACTTCTTCAGTTACACTATTATTCGCAGCGCCATCTTCTTTTTTCTCAGTGTCTTGTATACCGTAAGAAAGTTTGAAGTTGTCGTTTACGTTAAATGCAATAGCGTAGTGTGATACATCTCTATCAGCTGTACCAGCAGTACCACTGTTAGCATTTGCCAATCTGTAACCAACTGATACCGGACCAGTAGAGTACACAATGTTACCTACTGCTTCTTTTGTATCAGTATTTCCTGTTACATTGTTTGGAGTACTATCTGTTGCATAACCAGCACCAATAGTTAATCCATCAACTAAGCCACTCATAGATACATAAATATCTTCCTTTGAACCGTGAGAAGCTTCACCAGATGAACCTGATTCAGCAGTTGAAGTTCCACCTTGACTGTAACCAGCTGATACAGAGAACATACCAAAAGTATTTCTGTAACCAATTACGTTAGTAGAACCAACACCAGTTACACCTTTAGAAGATACACCAGTTGATGCTTCTTCGTAAGCTGTAGGCATTAAGTCATCATTTGCAGTAATACCAACTAGCGCACCTGCAGTTGAGTCAAATGATAATATACCAGCATCACCCATGTCTAAAGTTTGGAATGAAGATCCCCAACCTGAGTTGCCGTCGTTAAGTGTTCTAGTCATTGAAACTGTACCGAATCCAACATCTCCAGATCCAGTCATAGTTACTGAGCTATTAGCACCGTATGAGTTACCAGTTACTTCGTTACCAGTATTTCCACCAGTATCTGTGTAAGTTAGCTCAACGCCACCATTAACTGAAAGTTCAGCAGCGTTTGCAGAGAATGCTACTAGCGATCCTGCTAATGCTGATAAACCTAGTTTTTTCATGTTTGTCATTGTTTATCCTTTTGTTTTATTCATTAATGAATGATCGCAAATTAGCAAAAATTACCCTTATTTCCGGTTTTTTTTGAAAATTTACTAAATTTATTGAAAACTGTTGCATAAATATCACATTATTGCAGCCTAAATGACCCTAAAATTGAACTGTTCTTAAAATATTTGTTTATCCATTATTTTAGCAAAATTGTGATAATTAGTAAAAAATAATTTATACAATCAATTTAATAAAAATTAAGAGATATGAAATCTATATTATTAAGATTAATAACATTATTGTTTCTCACTGTAACTTTAACTTCGTGTGGACCTTTTAGATACGAAAGAGCTGATGTTAAAGATAGTCCTATTAACGATGCGGATATGAGAAAGAGAAATATAGAACAAGGTAGAGGTTTTTCTATTCCAATTGGAAAAAATGGTGGTGGTGGTGGTAATTTTTCTTTTGCTAATGCAAATGAACTATGGAAAGCAACTCTAGATGTATTAGATTTTACACCATTATCTAATGTGGATTATGGCGGTGGTATAATTATTACAGACTGGTATTCAAATGAAAATAATCTAGACCAATCTATAAAAATAAGTATTCAGTTTTTATCAGATGAAATTAGAGCAGATGGATTACTTGTTAAAATTTATGAAAAAAAATGTAATTCACAAACTAATTGTAATATTCAAACTCTTGAGAGTGACCTTAATCAAGAAATTAAATTAGCAATCTTAAAAAAAGCTTCTCAGATGCAACTTGATAATCGTAAAAAAAGAAGAAAAGATAAAGGAGAAGTAAAAATTCCAAAAAATGCAAAAGATCTAAAAAATTGAAAAATATAAATTTGAATCTGTAAATTTTAATTTTTATATATGGAAAGATATAATTTTAAAGAAATTGAAGATAAGTGGCAAAAATATTGGGAAGAAAACAATTTTTTTAGGGTTAAAAAAGATAAAAGTTCTAAAAAATTTTATTGTTTAGAAATGTTTCCGTATCCCTCAGGTAAAATTCACATGGGTCATGTAAGAAATTATACTATCGGTGATGTTCTGGCTAGAGTTAAGTCAATGCAGGGATACAATGTTCTACACCCAATGGGATGGGATTCTTTTGGAATGCCAGCAGAAAATGCAGCGAGACAAAATAATCTTGACCCAAAGAAATGGACAGAAAAAAATATATCTGTAATGAAAGCACAATTGAAAAAATTAGGTTTATCTATTGATTGGGACAGGGAGATTTCAACTTGTTCTGAGGATTATTACAAGCACCAACAAAAATTTTTTCTTGATTTATATGATAAAGAATTAGTCTATAGAAAAGAAAGCTATGTCAATTGGGATCCAGTTGATCAAACAGTTCTCGCTAATGAACAAGTTGTTGATGGCAAAGGATGGAGATCTGGAGTGCCCGTAGAGAAAAAAAAATTAAATCAATGGTTTTTTAACATATCTAAGTTTTCTGAAGAATTACTTCAAGGTTTAAAAACTCTCAAAGATTGGCCAGA
>VMHT01071443.1_pt1 | contig 17406 bp, 14 predicted proteins | sample 4693611 | NCBI WGS metagenome assembly VMHT01 (sample SAMN12280063, study PRJNA550983) | marine metagenome | isolation source: seawater sampled from same location over 5 years 0.02-0.2 micron viral filtrate | place: USA: collected off the coast of southern California halfway between the port... ...
GTATAGATGCCCACACAATTATCCTTATCGTCTAAAGTTTGGAAAAGCAAAACAACCTCGCCCTTCCATTTTAGTATTGATTCATCAAACTTGCAACATAAAAATCCTTTATTTGCTGTAAAGGATTTGTCAAGGACTCAGATTCCCTAAGTTTAACCTCAAGTTCTCTATAGGTTGTTGAACCTTGGTCGAGTGGAGTAAAGTTAAACTTTCTGTTGATCGAGGTTACGATGTTGTTCAAGTCAGTATACCCAACTTTATCGCCTTCAAGCTTCATAATTCTATTAATTTCGATGTTATTCATTTCAATACCCGAGAACTTGTTCTTAAGTTTAATGTATAGCATAACCCATTCTTGAGTTGGTATTTGTGAAAGTGACATAATTTCGACAGGATTTCGGAAGATTACCCTAGCATTGCAAGAATCTTCTTGCTCAGAGCTTGTCCTGTTGGAGAACCTATTATTGCCAATGAAGTAACTGTAGGCAGTGTAAATATTGTTTAGCATTATTACGAAGTCATTTGTATCGACAACATCATAGTATTCGTGCAAGACATTTTCTATGCCCATACCTTCTGTCTCGGTGACCATAAGCCTTCTTCTCATGGCTTTTGAATCAATATCGGCTACTAGACGCCATGGTACCTGCTTGTCGATCATGAAGCCGAACTCTTGAGCCAACCGGACATACTTAGGATAATTTGGGGACTTTAGGAAGTTATCGACTTTATAAGCATCGCTGCTGTACCGAGCCGATGCAATCTCAACTGCAAGACCTGTTGAAGTTATTGGGTTGAAGTCTGACTTGATAAAATCAGATAAAAAGAAAGGTGCTGCGAGCGAATCAGATAACAGAATATCTGTGTAAAACTTGACAAAATCTTTTAGATTATTTATTTTATCTTTTCGTCTCTTGGGAGTAGCCTTAATCAGATTCTCAAAAAAAGAAGTATTTAAATCTATAAATAGCCTAAGTGAACTTTGGTAACCTATGACAGCCCTTATAGACTCTAGTGGCCCTACTGGGGTGCCAGTCGGGGAGTCAACAATAATTCTATTAGCGGCCAATAACCTATCATATCTTCTAGCCATTTCGCCAAAAGCAGTGCCCACAAAGTCAAAAGCATAAGCAGTGGTACTTTGATCTGAATACGAAATAGCACTAATCATGTTTACTTTCGGCAAAACTGCAAACTGATTTGTTTCTACTTTCCCAGCTAAATACCTTTTACCATTAGAGAAATCCTTAACGGAATCTATTTCCTGAATTGGAATAACAGCTTGGCGAAAAGGAACTTCACCTAGCTGCCCCGTCTTTACGGCCAGATCTTTATAATCCTTTCTTTTCTGGAAAAGATCTCTGGCTCCATCAGAGTTCTTTGCATCTAGTTTAGGTCTGGTCATTTTGCTTCAAAGCTCCTCTATTTTCCCAACGTGTCTTCACAATAGTAGTATAGTCGCCCGGTGTCATCCTATGGCTAATCTTTGTGATCAAATGAACGCCGCCAAGACCCATAATATAAGAGAGTGAAGTTGGGTCGTTAGGTGAACCTAATGAGCCGTCTGGAGCCAACCCAAATGGATCAAAATAAACATAAGAGCCAAGAGTGTTTAAATCATTCCCGATCATGTCGAAAGTTGCGTTATAAAAATTTGTTAAGTAACGATCTGGGTCTTCGCCGCCAGCTTGTTCAAATCTTGTTTCTCTAAAAAGTGGAATATCTTGCTTTTCTAGCGTAATCTTCTTGATCAAGCCGTATGGCTGACCTTGGATGAAGTGAGGAATGAATCTCTTGAAATCTTTCTCAATGTCCCCATATTGTTCTTTACTAAAGTCTTTGTTACTGTTCTCGTGAATTGCAATAATGTTAAGAATACCCGGCGACTCCTCTAAGAAAGAAACATCAGAACATGCTCCGTTAAGACTTAGCAATACAGGATTAACTTCCGGATCTGCTATAGCAGCATCTTCTCTAATCTTTGTATAGCCTTTGGCGTATTTAGGGTCTAATGACACCACATCAAACCTGTCTGGCGTCACTGTTGGATCCGGGTTGTCCTTGGTTCCGTAGTGCAAAAATGCAGTGGTCTTGAAGCTAATGCTATTGTTTGATGAAATCTTGACCGACTGACGCCCTAGGGCTTCACCTAGAACCTTATTAAGTAGTAGGCGAATAAACTGGAGCAGGGTGTACTTCTGCCTCTTGTTAGCCTTAATTTCTTTTTCTATGACTGACCTCAGTAATTCCACAGTGATCGGAATAGCACCAATAGGAATTGCACCCTCTTTGGTCTCATCTACAGGTGATTTAATCTTTACGTTGCTAAGTATATATCTGTAGTCTTTAAACTTTTCTTTGCCGGCATGTTCTATTACAGCGTCCAGCACATCGCCAAGGAAAACAAATGGCACTGTGTATGTCGCGTCTGTGGCGAAGATATTAATTGGGTCTCCGATAGGGCGGCCCGTTCTTAGACTCACTTCTGCGTCTCTAGCCCCCACAATACCTATTGGCTCTATCTCCGGAGGAGGCTCTGGTAACAATCCAATATTCACTGGTGTGTTCTCCCGAACACCTTTACGAAATGCAACAAGTGTTTCCTTCTTGGGATCTTCCAAATACTGCGAAAACAATCTTGAACTATCTTCGGTCAGATCAATCGAATATACTCTGTTTCTCTGCCCGCGAACGCCTAATAGGTCTACTTCTTGTAGAAGTATATTTAGAACATTGGAAAAAAAAGAATTCCTAGACTCTTCAATAAGGACCTTTTTTGCTTCTTTTGCCCTCTCTAGTGACCCTTCTGCTTTCTCAAGGTTTGTCACATTCAACTCGTCTTGTATTTCTTCTTCTGTTAATAAACCAAATGTTCTGCTTGTGTTAAGCCTAAAACGCTGGCCAGCTTTTCTAATCCCCTCTGAAAAGCTATCGTCCAGTCTTGTCGAATCGTCTACCCTACCTACTACTTCTTCTTTGATGACGCCGTTTTTAATGTCTCTTATTTGCTGCTCTAAATTTTCTATGCTTCTTTCTTTTCTCCTTAACAAATCTGAAAGTCTTTTATTTGGCAAGATGTTTGCTTCTGGTGCTCGGTCAGCAGATATTGATCGAGCAACATAATTGATTGTTACATCAACCTTACCGTTTTCGCCAAAAGTAAAACTATGGTCGGTTGTATTAAGGTACATGCAGGACTTCATCTTTTTAAAATCAATTGCCTGCAAGGCTCTCTGAATGTCTTCATCTTCAAAACTTATAGCTGATTTGCCCTGTAAGCCCATCAACTTAATCATTTGGTTTAGTTTCTCTTCATCGACAAAGTAACCGGCCTCGATAAGAACTTCATAGCAACCCGGATCATATTTAAGAGCTTGGCTAGACGGAATGCTTTGTGCTTGCTGGTTTGTCTGTTCAGTGGGCTCGTTTGGTCGCGGCTTGGAGAAGCCCTTCTTTTTAAAACAATCAGCCTGTATCATAACATCAAGGATTCTATATTTTTGGCCTTTCTTGTTTGCACGCACTGCGTTTAACGCACCCATACCATCCATGGTTAAAGTTAATGCTGCTTGAATATCTCTTTCTGCGGAGAAGGGGTTCTGTCCTTGGTAGTTCCATTCAAAAGACTTGATACCAATTTGGCCAGACCGTTGCAAAAGAGGTCTTGAAAGATCTAAATCACCTGCTGATGGCGTTAAGTCTTGTATCTTTTCACTTAAAGTAAGTTGGGGCTCCGCTGGAGGCGGCTCGACACCATCGCTGAATTCTCTGCCTAGAGCAAGAAAAGCTTCACCGACAGCATCCTGTACGGCTGCGGTTGCATCTAGAGCAGGACGGTTTTTTTGAACGTATTCTTGACCAAGTGATTTTGGTATTTCTATCTCGATTACTTCTTTTTTGGTAACTTTGCCAGAGCTATTCTTAGTATTTCTGACCTTATACAATCTAATATCTGGTACTAGGGCAGCAAAAATAATCTGCTTAAGATAATACAGGTGCATATCGCTGTAAGAGTTTCTAGTGATATTAGTCTCTTCACCGGGAATACAATTTTTTAGAATATCGTTATTAACAAGTCTTTGAGGAAACTGTAAAGCAGAATCTGGTGACATGTATAGAGTTTGCACGGTAGGCGTGTCTATAAGGGAATAGAGCAGCGTCTGACCATCAAAAACTTTTTTACTAGTGCCTTTTGCCATTTATCTACCGTTAATCTTTACTTTTAAATAGGTTAAAAACTTTTGTTCGTCTTCTGATAATATACCACTCTCGCTCTTGGAAATCAAGCGATTATATTGATCTCGGAGATAAAATTGTTTAGAAAGATTTGTTTTTTTAGTATCCAACTTATTTGTTTTAATTAAGTTATAATAATATAACAAGTCTTCTGTTAGCTGCGTGGGGTCAATATAGTCATTATTAATGTCTGGAGTTATCCCAACTAGCTTTTTTCCGTCTTCGGGATTCATTATAGCTCCAATGCTTCCAATATAATCCTTACTGGAGTTGGAACTAGAACTCTATCGCCGGGATTCCAGTTTGCATCAATTGGCTTATTGTTGTAATATCCTATAACCCACCAAAGATCCGGATCACCATAGTATCGCTCTGCGAGTTTATATAGTTTTGTGTCTACTTCCCAAGTTACTTCCTGAATTGTTAGCCGCTGCTTAATGTTATCAGGAAGCGTTCCCAGAGGTCTAGGTTGAACTTGAAGTATCTTCTTCTTGTTTCTCGACTTAAGTTGCTTAGAGTAAAAACTTAAATCATTTTCTACTAAATTAAATTTTCTATATCTAAACATAATGATCCTAAAAATCAAATGGGAAGCTATTGTTTCTTGGACTTAGCCTGCCACCACTGACTGAAAATCCAGCGACTTCCCTGTGGAGGATATTTAGTCCAAAGTTGACTTGAAAATACCGAGGTGCAACAGTAACATTTGCTTGCCCTTCATCAAAACCTTCTCCCTCGCCAATCTGCGGGGTGTTGATAATAGAAGATGGATCTGCATATTCAAAGTTTATACCATCCAAAAATCCGATCTCATCCAACAAGGGGGCAGATTGGTCTCCAAGAGGCCGAAAAATCACTCTGAAAAGCGGAGGAGAAACTAAAGTAGTATTGGAACTATCATCATAAACTGGATACTGATTGGCCATAAGTTCCTTCAGTCTTAAAAACTGATTCACTGCCATACCGGTGTCTTGCTGCAAGGTTAGGAAAGTCATTTGTGCCTTTCTCTCATTACCTTGATAAAACATTATTGGGTCTGTTCTTCCGAACACTCTTTCTTTACTAGTGCCTACCGAGATATTGTCTGAATAACTTGTGACAATAATCGGAGCGAACCTGATAAAATCCTCGTCTATGGCACCTGTTGTAGTATGTAGAGGTAAGAAGTCAACGCGACCAACTTGTTTAAGCTGATCGTCGCTTCCATCAAAACCGGAATCATAAATATTAGTCATTATACGATCCTATCTCCTCTACTAATTAGTCCAGCGATGGAATTGTAAAGATTGGGGTTGAGAGCAGAATCAACCTTAACGCTATTAACTATTGTCTTGATCTCTTGTCCATCAATACTCAAGCTAATGTTCATGTTGATAGGGCCGCCTGCCGCTGCTGTAGAACCTCCAGAGGTTGCAGGCGTTCTTGTAGATGCTCTGGTCAAGTTAGTGCCGGCCATAACTGTGTCTCTGTTGTTTAGGCTAATCGCACCCTCTGGTCCTAGTAATACTCTTCCGCCTCGGCCAGAAGCACCAGTTGGGCCAGAAAGTACATCATCGCCGGGAATAGCTTGACCTAATGCCCCAAGACCCGTTAGGCCCAAAAAGCCTAGTAAATATGGCCCTATTGCGGAAATACCAGCAACAATGGCTCCAAGTGTGGCTGCAAAGCCGCCAAAGAAAGTCACTATACCTGCCACGGCCACTGCCCCTAAAATACCTGCCACTATTGGGTTAGACAAAAGATTCATTAATCCTTCTACTACAAATTGTACGCCGTTGGCAAGCATTTCAATTAAGTCAATCACTGGGCCAAGGCTAATAACAGTTGATTGCAAAATATTATTAAAGCTTTCCAATACTGTGTTAAAGTCTCTTTGCTGGTCTTTCATTTCAATGATGCTTTGAGCATCCATCTCAGGGGGTGATAGTTCCTCTAGATTACCGGCCATGAGGAGAGCCAAATCATTTACATCTTCAAGGCCCGCTGCATTGGCGATCACTTGTCGCTGGTAGTAACCCATCTCATCAAAAGAAAGACCAGCATCTTGTATAGCAGTTGCAACGGCCTGAATCCTATCCGCTGGGCTAGTGGCCTCAATCATCTGTACTGTGCTCAAGAAAGGTCCGCCTAGAACAGAGTTAAGGGTTCCAACTTGCTGAGCGGCTGATTCAAAAGTGTCAAACTTTCTTGCAACACCGATTAGCTTTCCAATACTCAAGTTTGTAGCATCGGCTTGTGCAGCCAACAGGCCGAACTGTTCTGCCAATTCTTCTGTACTCTGAGCAGAGGCCCCAAGAACACCCTTGGCTTGTTCAAAGCCTTGTACTAGTTCTCCAATTGGCATATCTAGCTCATTTGCAAGGCTTGCCAATCTTGTATTAAACTGAGCAGCCTCTGTTGCAGATGCGCCCATAGAGTTTGAAAGGAACAGAATATTTTGTGCTTGAGCACCAGCATCAAAGCCCATTTTAGCCAATAAAGCAGTAGTTTGTGTGATTTCTGATCTTGCTTCTGGTGTTAAATCGGCAAACCCTCTTACTGTCTTGAATAATGACTGGAATGCTCCGATTGTTCCAGCTTGCCCAATACCGACGCCAAGAAGTTGCCCGGAGAGATTTTGTAGCTCTGCGTTAAACTGTCCGGTTGTTCCAGTTGCTTTGTTGAACTGTGTGATTAAGCCATCTTGCTCTATGGCAGCTTTAAGGTTTGCAGCAGCAACTGCCATCAAGCCTTCCTGAAGTTTATCGGCGGCACCAACTGCTAAATTAAAAGTTGAAAATGTAGTCTTCAAGCCCTCAGTAAAGCCCTGATTTGCTAGTTTTGCTGCATCTGTGAGCGAGCCCAGCTTCATCATGTTTGAAGTTAAACGGCCAAGCCCAGTTTGTGGACCTTGACCTACACCGGCAACAGCGGCCCCAAAATCTGAGGCTGCCTGTGCTCCTTGTCTATATGAATCGTTTAATGCTACTTGTTTTTGCAGTAGTTCGTCTTGAGACGAGATAGCTTCCATTGCTGTTTTTCTGGCGGTATCATCACCTGTTGCTACTGCTCTTTCATACTCTTTAATTGCTTTTTCGCGAGCTTCGTACTGGGCATTAAGGTTTTCTTCTAGCTTGATCTGACTAATAAGGGCTTCGTTGGTTTGCCCAACAGCCGCCAAATACTCTTTCTGTGCTTCAGCAATAGCTAGTCTTTGAGCTAACGCACTTGCTGGACCACCGCCGCCAATATCACCCGGATCAGACATTCATTACCTCATCAAACAAATGGCCATTTAAGACCAGTTTCTCTCTCAAAGTTACGAATCGAAGAAGCAAGTTGTGCTCTTGAGCTATAAGTTTGTCGATTGTTAAGACCATACTTTTTAATAGAATCAATATATCTCTTTTCGCCAGTAATAGCTTTTCCAAAAGCTGCGACTTCACTTGGTGACCCCTTAACCTGTACTGGAAAAGAAGTGTCGCCAAAAATAAACTTAAGAATAATCTTAATCCAAGTCCTGAACATTAGCATGAAACTTTCATCAAGTTTGCTCAAACGCTTGACCTCATTAAGGTCCAAAGTAAGCTCAAGGCTTTCAGACATTGCTTCTTGTAATCTACCATACTTCTCTTCTACAGCATCTTTTAGTTGGTCCGCTAGAGTATTTATTCTACCAGTATCGGCATAATAGCTGTCGTTACTAAGCATATCTAGCACTTCTGCATCACTAGGTGCCGTTCTGGGTTCTGTAGATATACGCTGGCCTCTTACGGGCTGCTTGTCAGGGAAAGCGTTAGACAATTTTGTGTTTGCATCAACGAAGGATTGCTTGCCAAACTTCCTATAGGAGTTCTGCACATAATTAAAGAACTTACTTTTTAAATTATCAAAGTGTCTTTTAGGATCCTGACCTATGTCCCGTAGCAAATCGTCAACTTTTGAGTGGTATGTCGATGCACCTGCTGACTGTGCGGGAGTGATCGGGGGTGCTTCCTCTTCTCTATCTCCGGATATAATTGAAACTACCTTTGTCAAGTCAGGATTTCTTTGTCCAAGTTCTCTTTTTATCTTTCTTGTGGCTAAGTCTAGACCTGTCTCATCTCTAGCAAGCAAGGAGTCAAAAGCCCTAAACTCCTCGGGAGTGAGTGAAGCCAAGCCTGCCTCTCTCAGGACAGTTTTTTTGGCTTCTGCAAGAAAACCACCTTGTACGCCAGCTACAATAGGGGAGATAGGAGCATTATCAAGCATAAAATCTACTATCTCCCTGAAGAGGGGGCTATCTGGTCGGTCTTCACCTACCAACAACAAGAACCTAGCTGCGTATTTTGCAAAGTCGTCCAATGCATTTTGATAGGCTTGTATATTAACATCCTCATTAAGCATAAATAAACTCCATCAATATAAATAGTTTATAAAAAAGAAAGCCGGGTATTATCCCGGCTATTTATTTTTCTTTTGTGCTTTTTCATACTCTTTCTTCTCGTCTTCTTTCTGCTTGATCAGTCGCTCTAGGAACCAACGACGGATCGGAATCGGAAGATTATACGTCTCAAAAAAATCCCACTGTCCATGATATTTTAGAAGGAATAGTTCCTCATAGACAGCTTGAATATAATCATTGTTTAGGCCAAAAAAATTCCACTGACATAGGCAGTTCCACCTCCTGTAGCATCATGCAGTTATTACAAGAGATGTTCATATTTGTGTTCATGGTTGGGCTAACCTTAGCATGAACTTCTCGCAGATACTTTGAATCTCTAAACGGCATATTCTGAACAAAGTTGTAAATCTGAGCCTTTGCGTCTACTCCGTTGATGCTATGAATAATAAACATTAGCTGTGTAACTAAGGCACCAGTTTCAGCACCTTGCTTCTTTTGCTTTTGAATATGTGCGGTCATTTCCTTTTCGTCTCTGCCAACCAAAAGTCGAAGAGCTACCTTAACACCTGTCACGGGAAGAGTGCAGACGTAATGTCCATCCACAAACTCAACATCGTCTAGATTAACTTCTTTTGGCTCGATCTCTGATAGATCAAACTCGTTGGTAACAGCTTGGTTACAAGATCGGCAGAAAAACTTTGTCTTATACTGTGGGCCATATGCGGAGATCCGAGCAGCATACATGATCGCTGTCTTGTCTCCTAATAGCATGTCATCGACGCTTATTCGTTTATCTACAATAAGGCTTTGAATCAAGCGATCCAAGACAACACCCTTTTTAATAAGTTCCTGAGAAGCGAGAATATCCTCCTCCTTGGCGGTCATGAACTTAATCTCAATTGATGTACTGCCATGAAGTGGATGACCTTCATGGTAGTGTTCTCCCCTTGAAGGAAGATCAACAAACTGCGTTGGTGCCACAAAGGACATCAAGTCAACAGCTTTTGGCTGCTCTGGTGCGGGCTCTTCAGTAGGAGCCGCAAAACGAGAACTATTATCTCTCATAAGTATACTCCGTCATATGACTTCTATAATATAACAGATTATTAATAGAAGTCAAGTATTAATTTTGATTACCAAACTTATATGTAGTTTCGCCAATCTCAACCTTAAACCCGGTATAGCCCAATCTTATACTAAGTTCAAGTAAGTTTTCATCGGTATAGCTCAGATCTCCAAAGTCCACACCAATAATATATGGCTGAAAAAGAGTCCAAGTTTCGACGGGTTTTAAATTACCTATACCACCGGATTTTGGCCTGTGTGCAAGCTGTTGTATCTCTACAACACCAAGGTTCCTAGTTGCATTCGGTAGCCCATAATAATTACCAGTCTTTCCTGCGTCTTGCATATAAGACATTAGCCTTTCTGTTACCTTGCTTGCGGGTCTGGGACCATCTGGGTCTACAAATGTTATCGTTATTGGGCTAAAGGCACTCAAAGCACCCGGATTAATATATCCAACCTTCTGTCCTGCTAGGCCGGCACCCATCATATAGGCATTTGCCTGAGGTCCAGAGTTGGCCTCATATTCAATGGAGGGCTTGTCAACTGATTTTGCCCACCATAAAACTTCGTTTTCAAAAAGGCTGTCCATTCTCACCAAGAAATGATCTTTTTTCTTGGGAGAAAGGATGTTGTCTGTGTCTGTCCAAAAGGTCATGATAAACTACTCCAATAATAATTAGATTCGTTTATAACTTTTATCAGACCTTGAATAGACCCGGCGAATTGACAGTTGCATCATCAAACTCATTATTGAGTGATGTATAGCTTGCCCAGTCATAACGAATACCAAGACCAACAGTCATTAACTCTTCATTAGTGTATGAAAGCTGGGAAGGCGTAATTGACTTAATGAAAGCGTTGTTGAGGGTCCATTGATGCAGTGGATCGCCAGTAGCATTTAGAACTTCAATAGTAACCGCACCACCATCTGCCAAAGCATCCACAGCGGACGGCTTATCAATAGAGCTAAAGGCATCTATGTCATTAGGATTCGCAGGAAGAATATAGCCAGTGTTTTGTAATGTAAGAAGAAGTTGGTCCAATGTTCCCGGTGTTACTGGATCGACCAAAGTCATATTAATCTCGTTCCAAGTTACCTTAGAAGGGTAGTAAAAACGATGGGTCATGAAGTCATGAGTTGCTTCAGAGACAGTAGCCTGCGGCTGGTCTACGTCTCTGGCCCACCAAATTTGCTGCCCAAAGAGAGAAACCTTAAAGCGAAAGTTACGCTTTGGGTCTACCGCACCGGGTGCTGTCCAAAAGTTCGTTGTACTATCAAATGGCATTAGAAAAGCTCCTTATTCTCTATTAATTAGTATCAGTCGTCAAAAGAGGCACCGGATCTTGTGATAACAAAGTCCAGAGCGATGAACTCGATAGACCGGGTTGGCTTAATGAAGACCTTGGCATAGAGAATGTTTCGGTCAACAAGATCTGGTGTTGTTGTGGTCTCGTCTAGTACAACTCGGAAGTCATCTACACCAAATCCGATTTTAACACTGCTTAGGAAGTTATCAGCGGCATTCTTGAAGCGATTCCAAGTTGCAGGTACATTCTGCTCAAAGAGAGTTGTAGAAGCAATTCTCGAAATACCCTTCTTCAAGAAGATGAGAAGACGACGAACATTAATTCTGTCGAGAGCAGAAGGCGTTGCCTGAAGTGTCTTCTGTCCGAACACTACAATGCCTTCTGATGGGAATCGTGCGATTGGGTTAATGTTTCTAGCGTAGAGTCGGTCACGGTCGCCAGCGTTAAGAACTTCGTCTACTGAAGTTACAAACAGACCTGCCGAGCCATTGGCCAATCCACCGCGATTAAACCCGGCTGGTGCAAACCATACATCTGCGACTTTCTCTGTATTGGCGAGAACACCTATGGCAGGGACACTTGGTGGTACGCGAAGTGGTGAACCGCTAAGTGTATCGTTAATAAGAACCCATGGGTAGTAAGCTGCACCATATGAGTTATTCAAGTTTCTTAAGTCGATGTCGTCGATAACTGCTTCTACAGTGCCTCTTCTAGAAGTGGCATCAGTCACGTATTGTTCGTGTGGAGGATTGTATCCGCCCTTAACATCAATAACCGCGAGGGCATCGCCGCGTTGCTGACATATTTCAAGAGCACGATTTGTGACACCGGAGAACCAAACACCCGGAATACTAAGTAGATTATATTCAAACTGCTCAGTATCGGTTAGAATGTCTAGAGCGGTTCTGTAAGTGTTTAATACATAGTTGCTCTCAAGAGTAGGACTCTGACCGTCCATTAGACGGTTACGAAGCGGGTCTCTCTCGTATACGGAGAAGCCGTCGAAGCCACCGAACATTGGAGCGGTAAACTTGGTGTAGCCAGCATCAATGATATTTTTATAGCTTGCTGTTGAGGGCAGTTTTGTTCCTGACTTAGCAGTGAAGGAGTTGCCAGCTGCCCGAGACCCTGAGGTGAATACTGCTCTAAGGATATTACCCCGCTTAGAGGTTCCAAAATTGTAAGCTGAACCGGTTACAACTACAACATCATCTAGGGTGAATCCGTCTTGGAATGCGGTGCCGGTTGGCAAAGAACTAACGCTTAGGCCAAAGTTATCATTCCATGCAGTTTCTCCGACAACATCTTCGCCTAAGAAGCGAGTGTAGTCAACGTAGCCTTCATCGAATGTTGTGCTAGTTTCTGTCTTAGTCGTGCTAATTCCAAAGAAATCAGTTCTTGCGAATGAATTATCTGAAGCTGTGACTCTTACAGGGATGCTTGGGAAGTTAACAGTACCAGTTGCCTTTGAGGAAGAAAGGACATAAGCTGACGCACCAGCACCATTAGAGCCAGTGAAGCCGCCCTTAGCAATGTAGCGAGCACTGTAGTTTGTGGCTCTAGTGCCGCTCACTTGAGTTACTGTTGCGAATCTAGGAACGCCGTAGTACCCAAATGGCAATAGTGCGGGGGTGTCTCCGGCTTCAACTTCGGTGCTTACAACAACCCGAATAAGGTTTGATCGGCTTGGGTACTCGCCATATTCTCTAATAGTTCTTGTAGTATCATCAAACTCTCTGAAGCTATTACCGATTCTAGCAACAATGTAATTGCTTGAGTTTGGATCTAAATTACAATCATCGTATCTTTCGATGACATCTGGTTCTGAGTCGGTGTCTCTAATGTCTCTGACCAAGACGTCGAAGGTGCCAAAGTTTACTTTGTCATTTGGAGAGTATTGTACGTTTGCAATCGAAATTTTGATTGACTCGTTAGCGTACTTACCTTGGCCGTTAAGAGTCACAAACTTGAACAATGGAATTGCTCTGGAGCGATCACGAGGACTGAATGAAGACGTATTTGCACTAAGGTCCTGTGAGATGAACCAAGGCGTATGTGCTTCGCGGTGGCCTGAGCGGCGATTAGAGTATCCCGCAGCACCTGCTTTATTAAGAGGAAGAACAGCAGCAAAGTAATTTGAATTAGTTGCTAGGATGTTGTCCTTAACTGATCTCTCAAATGTCTCGCCAAGCCAGTAGTTTTGAGCTTTATCCGGGTTCTCAACAGAATCTACAGGAGCATCAGAGCGATAGACTGAAAGCTGTGGGTTCGTGTTTAGTACATTACGAATGTAGTTAGGGCTTGCGTCATCGAAAGACACCTTATATACCTCAGATGTACCTGCACTGGAAGAGATCATGAGATCTACCTGTGGGGAGGTTCCTAGATCAAACAAGATATTCATGCCAGCAGCGGCAGTGCCTGCATCAGTGGTTCCGGTTGGGAAAATTGCTGTGCCACTAGCGTATAGAACTGCTGCGAGTGTACCAGTTGCAGCGATCTTTCCTGCTCCTCCGGCACTTGCTGAACCGAAGAGGAACAAGCCAAAGGCTCCTGCTGTAGATTCTGCTTTTACATTTGTTGCAGCGGTCGGAACATCGAAGCCAGCTTCTCCAAAAGTATCGGCAGTTGCATTGTTATTCTCTACACCGGCCAATCTTAGAAAGGTAAGTGGGGTATCGCCAGCAAGCAAATGGGCTTGTGCTGCATAAGTTCCGTACATAGGGGAGTTAAGGGCACCATTTCGCCAAACGTCACCGGGTTGTTGGTTGCCGGGAACAGGCTCACCAAAGATGGTAGAGAATTCAGCGAATGAATTTACTCTTGTTGGGCTCATGGAAGGCCCGCGTCGTGAACGTCCAATGATAACAGGACCCACCGCATCGGGGGTTACTGGTACCTGTGAACGGTCAAGTTCGGTAATAAAAATACCGGGCGATACAAATCTAAAGTTTCTTTCGTCGGCCATATTAGTTAACTCCTAATAGTAGTAACATTCAAAATAAATAGTTATTTGCGATTCCAAAAGACTACTCGCGATAAAATGATTTCTTTGTCAGTTCGTTAATATCGCCAACCATTACTCGTTCTCTTGGTATCTTTACTTCCACTGCATTTTCTACAATGGAAAACTTTGGTCTCTCATCATTTGGGCCTTCGCCCATGAGATAGCCAAGAACTCTAAAGTTGATGTCTGTCACAAAGGTTCTTAGCTCTTCGCCCAAATCATTAAAGTTATTGCTGTAGCTAAAGTTGCCATCAATAAATACTTCATAACGATGACCTTCCGCTTCGATAAAGAAAGTATTAATTTGCCCAGTTCTTGTCAGTAGTGGTGTTGTTAGATCATTCATCTGCTGAAGGTGATCTGATACGATTCTTAGCTTGTAATTGACTCGAACATATGTGGGAAGTGGGCCATATACAGTTTGATATACAACTTTTGTATTCTTTCTTTTTCTGTTTGGGTCTCCGGAACCTATTCTTCGGTTGGGGCCAAACTTTCTTGCAGCGTCGGCATTGGCAAACTCAGAAGTCTTTTTTTGCATGATTCTTCTGGCTAAAGGAACATTTACTCGTCTCGGGTCATTTGGGACCTGACCGGGGCCATCGAAAAAATGTGCCTGAAAAGATCCTTTAAAGTTTGGATCTTTCTCAACTGATTCCCTAGAGATAATCATCAAGGGGTATATTAAATCTTCTTTGTCATCACGAATATCAGGATTGTTCTTAATCTGATGTGAACGCTCCGCAGATAGCCACAGAAGAGGTGCTTTTTTAAAACCATCGTTAGTATTGGTGCTTAATTGAAAACGCTCGTTAAGATGCCTAAACATTGCTGTGTCGATGGTTTCTAAAGTAGATGGCGTTAGCAGTATCTCTTGGATAACATTGTCGGCATTATCAATGCCAGTGTATTTGTAATCATGTGGCATCAAATATTCCCTTTCTTGCTTTAAAACACTTAGCAGATATTTCCACTGGGTTTTCAATTTGTCCAAATAACTGTCTAGGCTCAGCAGTACCTACAATCTCGTAAATAACATCCCCATACATTAAGAAATCGCCTGTTCTAACATACAGGTCTTGATCTTCTTCTAATCTTCTTCTGTGGAAATGCACTGTAATTTGCTCTTGAATGTCTAGACCGATGCCGCTAGTAAATCTGGTTCTGTCTTCGTTCCATTCAACTAAAGCATAGACGCGGATCGGTGGAAGAAAATTCTTTACTATAGCTTCACCATAGATAGGATGAAAGTTCGTTGTTTCCAGATCAATTGGATAATACAGAACTTGCTGGCCTATGACCCTTTCTGCAAGTTCATCGTTTACTTGTTTTACAAGATCTTTCTCTTTCTGCCCAAGGAAAAGAGGTGGGGGAGGCGATTCGGGTTGTTCCCACTTATTGTTTGCCATTAATCACCTCATCCTTGATAAATTAACATAGGCATTACTTCTTGAATCTTCTTGACGTTCTCAATCATTGAAGCATCTTGTGCAGTCAACTTCTCGTATGTCAGAGTGTCAATAATAGTTGTTAGTTCTTCTTTAAGTCGATTCTGTTCTTCACGGCCTTCGCTAATTAAAGCTGGTCCATTTAAAGTAACATTATCGCCCGGAATGGGAACAGTAGCAAACTTAGAGCGGATCTGGCCAAGGGTCTCCTTAACAAGAGCAAGAGCATACCGCCTAATCCATTGTTTACCAATAGCGTTAATGCTCTCAAAGGGCAAGTTATCAAATGGTAACGTGTTAATATTATTAATTCCTTTCTCGCCATTATCAATGTTGCCAGATGGATCCCATGCATCGACGCCATCATCCACTGTAAACTCAAACCAAAGATATTCTACAAGGCTAACTTCTGGAATTGGAAATAGTCTTAGCTTATTATCAAATATTTCATAAGAATAGTGTGAAAGCCTAGTGTATAAATGATCTTCGTATGCCATGGCTTGAAGCTTGTTCTGCCATGTGGGCACAATCTCAAATGTTGAATCATCTGAGAACTGGCCATAGTAATTTAAATTGCCTACAACATTAAGCCCACCGTAATACCCATAAAAACGCCACACAGCTTGTGGTGTCTTATAGTAAACTCTACGAACCGTAATTCTTCTGTTGGTATCATTCGAGCCTGTACCTATAATCCCAGCATATGGAACTGGGCCGCCTGTTGCTGGCTCTTTATTTCTGGAGGCATTTTCAACTATAACTTGTTGTAAATCGTAATCTTGTTGCTTACTTACCAACTCTACACTCGCAGAATAATGACGCAAATCACCACCTGCGACGCCGGCTTCGTTCGCAATACCAAGTGCGACTTTCTTTGCGTACCCAATTTCAAATCGTGGATAACGAAGGTTTACATTTGATGCTGAAAGAGTGGTTTTAAGTTGACCATCGTGGTCAAATGTTCCTGTTGAATTACCAAGAAAGTTTCCTAGCGTATTCTTCGCCTGATGAAGATTCATAATGTAAGAGTATTCTAATACTGCTTCTTCGTAAGCGGCGTATACGTTGCCGGGTGTAATCTCAAGGTCCAGTACATCGCCACCCAACTTCTTGTAAGTGAATGCAACCTGATCTGCTGCTCCAGAAATAAAATTAGCATCATACAGGCCACTATTAGGATCTGCATAAATGCCCAATGGGTATAATATTACATTCCCCGCACCATTACCAGTTGTTGCTGTGGAACCTGTTGCGGGGAGGATAACGGCACTTACTGTACTTTTCGGATTTAAATTAGGTAACGCCAAGAGACCTCCAACCTATTATAAATAGTATTCTACAAAGAGAAAAGCCCCCGCCTCGTGAGAAGCGGGGGCAAGCTAGGCCGTAGCCTAAACTTTAGCCGTTATCAGGCTCCGGACTCACCGAGGAGACCGCGACAGACAACGAGGCCGTACATGTCTGGACGAACCATCTGCTTAGCGTAGCGAGTCATGACGCCCTTACGGGGTACGAAGTCCTCTACACCGAAGATGGTAGGTGTGACCTGTAGTGGGACGTATGGAGCGTAGACGTAGCCGCTCTCAAGGAAGCTTGCTCCACGACGACCGACGAGAACTAGGTTCCGTGGGAAGTATGGATCGACGAATACGTCGAACTTCTTAGAAAGTGCGCCAACGCGGACAGCACCGATGTCGCCTCTTTGATCGTCAGCAGTAACGCTTGCGCGGAAGCCAGCAGTGAACTCCAAGATATTAGCAACTTCAGGAGAAGTTACGATGAAGTTCGCGCCGCCGCGAAGTGTCTTGCGGTGGATCTGAGCGGACACATCATTGATGGTCTCGATTAGGGTCTCGTACCACTCTGATACGGTACCGGTGAAGTCAGGAGCAGCAACGCCTGCGCCAACTTCAACACCAGTGGTGCGCTCAACGAAGAGACCGGGTGAACGGCTCCAGTAGAATGTACCAGCGGTA
>VMHT01034274.1_pt1 | contig 17401 bp, 2 predicted proteins | sample 4693611 | NCBI WGS metagenome assembly VMHT01 (sample SAMN12280063, study PRJNA550983) | marine metagenome | isolation source: seawater sampled from same location over 5 years 0.02-0.2 micron viral filtrate | place: USA: collected off the coast of southern California halfway between the port... ...
AACAATCACATTGTTAGTGAAAGGTGTTTGTGTGAAAGGCGTTTGGTTCATTTGATAAGTTGTTGTGCTTCCGTCACCTGTGAAAGTGTCTTGAGTAACTTCGCTGAATGATTGTGAAGCACTTTCATACACCACTATGTTTATGAAACTGTTTGATGTCGGAGCAGTGTTAAATCTTATTGCTACTCTATCAGGAACAGCATAAGATGAATCTGTTGATATCACAGTGTATGCTGACTCTTCACCATCTACACGCACAAAAGTTTGAATATTGCCTTGTGTAAATTTGGCTCTGGTTACAAATTCAACTGTGCTACCATCACCTTTGAATGTATCAGTGTCAAGTATTGCTTCACCGTTGTTTCCCATTGTAATAAAATTAATTTTTGCTCCACTAGTAGGTGCTGGTGTAATTTCAATAAATTTATCCTGATAATCAACTGTGTATTGATTAGAATTATATAATATATTGTCCACACTTAAGAATATAGCAGTATTGCTTTGTGGTGCATCAACAAAACTAAACTGTGTTGTTGCTCCGTCGCCTAGATAATTGTAACTGTTAATTTTACTTCCTGTATTTTGTCCTCTGTCATACACTTGAATGTCCAATGTGTCTAAAACTTGTCCTGGTACAAATTCTTCTGGACCTTTAGCAGAAGTTTCTGTTACAAATCCATCACCGTCTATGTTTATGTCTTCAGCATTTATACCTTGTGCTGTAGAGTATGCGATGTCCCCGCCTTTTACTAATGTGTCAACAGCATTTGGATCTGGTAAAAATGCTCCATCACTTGTTGATTTTCTAACAATTATTTCATCTTCGTTTCCTGTTTCTATGGCACTGACGTCTACAGTGTTAGTGCTTCCATCACCTTGTAGTGATCTCATTACAGCATCTGTATTTGTAACTGGATTTCCTGTGCCAAAGTTTGGATCGTCCATTCTTTTTATTCTGGCCCATACATTATTACCAAGATACATTTTATGATACACATGATATTCAATACCTTGTTCCAATGGTTTAGAAAGATTTAATGTAAGAGTACTGCCATCTAAATAAAACTCTTGATCTTCATAACTTTCATCAAAGGTATCCCATTCACCCTGCATATATGGTTCATTCCCCCATCCTGAATTGTTTTCAAAGCCTATACTTCGTACTTCAACTCCACCGTAATCTATACCATCAATTACCTGTGCTAGTTCTTTGCCTGGCATTCCAGCAGTTGGTTGATATAATTCAAATCTATCAGTAGTGTTTAAAACATCTTCATTTATTTTGTAACTGATAGAAACACTAGATAAATTTGCTGGCGGTAAATTAAATTGTATAAACCCTGTTTGTCTTGTGTAAGTTTTCGTATTATCCGTTTCATTTCCATATGTAAATGTACTTTTCAATTGTTTTTTGCCTGCCACAAGTATATTGATTGTGTTTGTTCTTACATCCATAGGCCATTTCAATTTAAATTTAATTTGACTGTTATTGCCTGTAAATGTTTCTGTCCGGTTAAGATTTATAATAAAAGAATCACCAGTATTTCTATCAAATTTAATTCCTATATGACTTGTTTTTGTTAAACTTTCGCCTAACACTGCACTTGCTTTTGCTTGTACACCAGTTGTAGAACCACTTAATGTAATTGTTGGTGATGATATATAACCTGAACCACCTTCTGTTACATTGATTCTATATACAATTCCATTTTTTATATATGCTGTTGCTTTAGCACCTGACCCACCGCCACCTGTTATTTCAACAGCAGGTGGATTAGTGTATGCTGTTCCGCCATCTGCTATATTAATGCCAGTAATTTTGAATCCAATATTGTCTTTCCAATTTTTATCTGGATAAGTTGTAATGCCATCAGCACCAACAAGTTGGTCATTGTTAATTGTAACTTTTGATGGTGTGATTATTCCATTGACGTATCTTGGTGGATAGTCAAAATCAGTTATAACTGAATTTGTTGGCTCTAATTTTTCATATGAACTTACATATTCTCTAATTTTAGATTTATATGGTTTAATTTCTTGAACATAATCTTCATAATTAGATAGATTGTCATTTTTAAATGTAATTTTTTGTTCTAACTGTCCAACATTGTGTTGTGCCTTAACAAAACTTGTTTTGAACACAAAATCATTCAGTTTATTCTCAGATAGAGCATATTGAATACTGGAGAAATATAATTTATTATATTCTATTGCTAGTTCCTCAACAAATATTTTGTCTCTGATTGTTTCTAATACAACTCTTGTTTCTTGTATAGGCTGTCTATCATACAATTGAATATCAAAACTGTTGGAATCAAAACCAACGTTGCCTATGTAAACGTAAAGTTTGTCCGAAAACTGTATTGTTCCATTTTGTCTACCAATAGTTTTGTAATTCACAGTGTAATCAACATCTGCTTGGTCATCGATTTTCTCAAGTAGTAACCATCCGCCTGAACCAATGTTTTCAATTTTAACAATTTGTCCTATGCTGTCTTCTAAAGAGTTAATTAGATAACTTTGAGATATCACATGGTCTATCGCAGTGTATGAATTATAGTTTGTAGCATACCAATCAGCATAATCCCAATACAAGTTAACATTGAATGATTGTATTTTAGTTTTTTGCCAACCATCACCTATAACATATCCATATATTGCCCATTTACCATCTACTGTGCTGTCATTGTTTACTAACACACTAAATGGACGTACTTCAATTGTAGCATTGGCACTGTAATTTTTTCCAGATTTTAATACTTTAGCACTGTTGATTGATCCATTTGTATCAATTGTTAAGCCTATTATAGCACCTTCACCTGTAAGACTTTTAATTTTTACAGTTGGAATCGATTTATATCCTTTACCTGCATCTGTAACAACCACATTTGAAATTTTTCCGTCTGTAATTGTAATGTTTAAAAACGCAGTCTTAACAGAACCAATTCCTACAAAATCTAATTCTTGTTCTGTATCAATTGTAGAATCAAACAGACCGGAATTAATTAATGGAGCAGGATCAGATTGTATTAAATTGCTAAGGTCTACTTCATCAACAATTAAATTTGTTTTCAATGAAGTGTTCACTCTTTCAATCACTTGTTTTAATGCTTCTTGCTTGTCTGCAAACCAACTTTGTCTTGGATTTTGAAGTGTTCCGTATTTTAATTTGTCACTTAAATTTGGATCAGGGATCTGATTAGACTGAGCATCGTATCCAATTAAACTGTTGAACCATACACTTTCTATATCTTTCGGTAAAGTGCTTGAAGCACTGCCTTCTGTAAGTATAGCATATTCTTTGTGAACGTTATTGTTGGAATCTATATTGTTTATTCTGAAATTAATCACAGTATCATCTGCTTCAATAAAAGAATCGCAATTTACAATGGCAAATTTGTTTTCGCCGAATACTGAAACGTATTTGTATCCTTGTCTACGAGGATCTTTAATTAATTTTTCAACTGCATCTGCACTTAATGTTCTATTTTCTATTTCCGGAGTGGTTGTTTTACTTTTCACCCAATAATAATATCTATTATTAAACTTGCCTGCAACTTTATCATAAATTCTTTTTGTTACAAAGTTAGTCGTATTTTCTACCGTGCCTGTTATACCCAATGCAGACCCATCTTCTGATTGACTTATAGCATTATACTGAGTAGGTGTGTATGAAGACGCACTCCATTCATGTACATCTATACTAGCACCAACAAATAATTTGTTCCAATATGAATTGTTAAAAATAATGTTGTCCAGATAAGGATAATAGTATTTTGCGTTGCTTATATTCCACCATAATTTACCAACTTGACTTTCATCCCAGTGATTTGTTTTATCTACTGTGCCTATTGCTGAATCATTGTTGTATATTGCTGGGTCATAGTTTGTTTTGTAACTGATTTCTGCCTCTGCTGGTCCAGGAATTTTTCCAGATATTGGATCAACAAAATCTAATCTAGTTAATAATTTGTTTTTTGATTTACTGTATAAGAATATACCTTGTACTTTGGATAAATCCGGTTGTGATACTCCGCCAACACTTTCATGTAAACTTGTCCAGTTGTTTTGCTCTGGAGATTTTCTAAAATTAACTACTGTGCCTTTTTCTTTTCCAGCCAATTGTAATTTAGGTAACCCAATGTACACATGGTTATTGTTTACCAGTAAGTTACTTCCAAACTCTGTGAACGTTTCATCATAACTAAATTTTTCTGCGTACAATAAAGTGTTTTCAAATTTTTCAAATATATGTACTGAGCCAACATCATGTATAGTATCAGAGACTGTAGAGCCATCATCTACCTGTTGATCGCCTTTGAATGATGTTACTGCTAAAGTGTCGCCGCTGAATGATAGTGTTGAGCCAAACTGTTCTGAAATTTCCATACTTGGACTTACTAATGTTTGATTTAAAACATATTGTCCAGAATCATTGTTTACTTTTTTGTATATATTGACCACACCCATGTCAATTTCTGTTAAATCTTTCAGTGGGGATCCAATAGCAATTAATTCTCCGTCTCCAGATATACTGATGTCAGCACCAAAGTTAATAATTGGTGTAGAATCATCTAACGGTAAAATAGTCTGCTTGTAAGTATAATGACTATCGGTGTTTCTATACACCACAACATTTTGCCTATCATCTCCATATTCATTTGTGACAACTAAATTTACGCCGTTTGTGTCTACATCAAATGTTTTAGCAAAATGTGTCAAATTACTTTGATCCAATGTTGAATCACCTTGTAATTCTATTCCACTGTCGTTAGGCACATATCCTAATACATCTGTATGAGTGTCTTGTAATAGCCATAAACTCGTTTGAAATGCACCTGCACTTATGTTAGTGCTGGCTTTGTACAATTGATTATTGTACACAACTAATTCATCTTTGATGTAATCTGCTTGGTAATCAAATAGACCCATGTATTTTTCATCTACACCTAACCACCAATTTTTAGTAGCACTGTATTTTATAAAGTAAACTTTACCTGGTAAATTACTTGATCCGTCTCCTTCAGCACCTATAAATGCCACAGTTGTGTCTGCCACATCACGAATTTGTATTCTATTTCCTAATCTTAATCCACTTTGTGTGTCTGGGACTGTGTATGCTGAATTATATTCAAATATTCCACTTGTATTTCTCTTATAAACTAAAAATGCACCTTGATTAGTTAATCCACTTTGTACACCTTCGCCAACTGGAATATTGTAAACCTGTACATAGTCTTTATTTTGACTGTTAGGAATATTGGCACTTTGACTTATACCTGGAACATTTTCAAACTCGTCCCAAATCCAATATTCAATATCATTTACTGCATAAAAATTTTGATTTCCTGTTACTGATATATTTTGTGTATGATTGAAAACTAGAATATCTCCATCAGTTGTGCCTGGTTGAACTGTTTGTTCAATTGATCCTAGGCTTCTGTTTACACCACCACCAAGTCTTGTTAATGTAGATGATACTCCAGCATCAGAACCTAAACTGAATTGTTTACCATTTGAATTATTAAAATAGATTCTTATTTTTTCAAGGGCAATAAATTGTACAAAAGTTACATCAGCCAGTGCCTGTGTGCTTGGATCGTATATTTGGTGTATGCCTGCTTCTGGAAAATAGTAGTTGGCATTATTATCTGGTTGCGAATCTACATCGATATATCCTTCCCAAACATCTACAACTTCTTTCAGACCATTTGTGTCAGAAGCACTAATACTTAGGTCACTAAAATTATAAGCACTTGAATCAGCATTGTTGAAATACACACTTATGTTATTACTTGAATTACTTGTATTCAAGGTACTATCATGAGCAATATCATAGCCTGTTCTTACAAACCATTTGTTGCTTAAAATATTTTGACCACTGACTTCCCATGTGTTATTAGCAGGATTAATTTTGTAAGTTTCGTAATGAGAACCAACACCAAATTGTGCTCTCACAAAAGGTGTTTGTGGAGTAATTGGCGCAATAGGTTGTTCTAACGAACTGAAAAATAAGTTTGTATCTCTAACTTCATTGAGTACTTTGATATCTCTTACAACAACACTTGTTGAAATGTCGGATCCTGCGTTTGTGCTTACATTGGCACCAACTGCTACTTTCCACCATCCACCTAGGTAATTGTAATCCTCTGAATTTACTCTTGTGTAATCTCCCACTGGTTGTAAATCTAAAAATAGTCTGGCACTTGCTTCAAATACACCGGTTACATCTTTTAAGTATATTATTGACTTAGACGAAACTTTTCTTATGTACGCAACTGTTCCTTCTGCTGTGCCTGTAATTAATGTTTGTCCAACTGCTGGGTCTACAAGTGTGTTAGAAACTTCTAATATTTCATCAATTTTTTCTTGAATTGAAATTTCTGTTCCACTAAACACATTGTCTTTTATAGTTGGACTTGATACTCCTCCAAACGGTTGGTTCGGTACTTTAGAATAATTGCTTCTATCCAATGGATATTCTGAACTGAAATCTAAATAATTTAAAATTAATCTATCGCCTATTTTGGTTGCTGTGTATTGATCAGCAGATGCTCTTATTAATAAATGATCAGTTGTTTTGTTTAAGAATATACTGTCACCAATTAAAAGATTAGTTGTTTGAAAACCTACGTTTTCTTTGTAAAACGCACTGGAATCAAATGTTGAAAACAAGTCCTGTGCTACTGCGCCTTCTATTTGATTTACTGCTCTCCATAATTGCTGTTTGTATTGAACAATATTGCCAAGATTATAATTTGAAGTTGGACTGTATATTCCTTTATATTCTGTTTGTAGATTGTCGGCAGTAGGAGCACCTACTATAACAAATTGTCCATCTGGTGAAATATCTACTCCTTTACCAAAACTACTGTTGGGTCCAAATATATCTAAGTTTATTAATGGATCAGTAGTTGGTGCTTCTATTATTTGTTTTAACACTAATTCGCCACTTTCAAAGCCTCTATTGAAAACATATATCTTGCCATCGCCATCTGTTGGCTGGCTAACCAATACTGTTGTGTTTTGTTTGTTAGCCGCAATGACTGTTCCAAAACTTAAATCTCCTGAATCTGTTGTGGTGCTTAATTCGTTATGCTTCTTGAAAACAAATTTGTTGTTTACTATTTTCCATTTTCCGTCGTCTGATTGATCTATCCAGAATTTTTCGTTGTCCTTCAATCCTTTGACATTGATAGTTGTGTTAATATCATTTATAGAACTTAATCTAGATTCAGTGAATCTTTTAATAATACCTGTAGCAGGATCAATTGAGACAAAGCCTTCTTTGTCTTCACATACAATGGATGTTAAATTTACAGAAGAACATTTTAAAACGTAATCTGTTCCATCGGCATTTACAACAAAAATTTCACCTGTCTGCATATTGGCTGTTGTGAGTGTATTCACTGTAATTGTATTACTATCTTTTATCACAGATGTAATTTGTTGATCTGTGTTGGTATATTTTAAGACACTCCACGTTCCTTGATTGTTTCCAATCCATACATATTGATTTTCTTGTACAGTTGATAAACTCGATGTAGTCAATAAATCATCATAGTCTGCTAACGTTAAAGTTATATCTATTGGATGTACAGGCCCTGCATTTTTAATGTATGTGTTTTGATCATACTTGACAGGAAACGGTTTATGTGTGTAACCATTTGGAGCAATATATGTTTGCCCAGATTGTATTCTATAAACTAAATCTGTCGCAATAGGTTGATCATCAGTTAAAAGAATCGGCTGTGGATTAAGTCTTACTTTAGATTCATCTAGTTTGTATTCTATTTCATCAAAAGTATCTACAGCACCATATTGACCTTTGCGGATTGCCCACTCTTCAAAAAACTCTAAACTTTCTTTATCAGCACTTGCTAGTGCATCAAACAATTTATTCAAAGCATTTGCTGTGCCTTTTTCTCTTATAAATCCTTGATAAAATTTGTACTGACTGACGTCATCGTTTATAATATTGCTTAAATATTCTCTTGGTTGATATCCAATTAAATGCTGAGCAAGTTTTTGTTGTTGTCTATCAAAATTATCTGTGTCTAGATCATAGAAATCGCCAAATTGATTTGTTTGATAATCAAAGTTAGAAAGTAAATTGCTATCTGGCTTGCCATCTAATTTACGCCAACTATTGCTGTCAAATTCAGCAGTGCCTCTTAATTTTGTATTGGCAGTATAATAAAACTGCTTGTATTTTACCACATCGCTCATTGCGTAGTCGGTGTAAGGTTGCCAAGATTTTACTTTTGCTTCATCAAAAACAAAACCTGGAATGTTTAAACTACCATCCCACTCTGTTAGGTACCCCAACATTTTAATTCTGTCTTGTTTGTAACCACTTGCTGGATCATAAATTAAATCGCTAAATGCTGTTGTATTGTCTAGTAAACAAACGTGTTCTTTCTGTACTAACGGCACTTTAGCAAAATATATTCCATTAATTGTACTTTTAGTAAACAGTTCAAATGTATTTGATTTTCTAACAATTCTTAAATTTACTCTATCTAGTTTGTTTCCGTCTTCTTTTAACACTCCATAAGAGTAACTGTTTTCTATCACATTGTCTGTAGTAGAAAATTTAGAATTTACGACTAATTTTTTGCTGGCTGGACTTAAACTTATCACAGCACCTTCGTCCCAATTTTGCGTTGTCCAGAATAAAAATTCTTTAGCACTCAGTTGCCAATTAGCAACCAATAAACTTTGTGAATCAAACTGGTCAAATTCAAAACCTTGTGATTTTAGATATGATTCGTAACCTAGAATTATATCTACAACTGTTTGAATATTATCAATCACTGTGCCATAAGGAGCAGAAACAACTTTATCAGTTATAAAACTTTTTCTTAAAACTGCTGTTGCCCCACCTTCGGTTGGAAGTTCAACTAGTTTGATAAATTTCGAACTGTCAAATGTTTCTGATGATAGATGTGTTTCATCTGTAGCATAAAAACTATCTTGATATTTCACATATGAACCGCTGTCATATCTTTTGTTTGCGTCCCATTTAACAAATGCGGCACTTACTCCACCTACATTAATTGTTGGATCATTGGCTTGTTCAAATGGCATATGATATCTAATGTATGGATCATTTTTATCGTATCCTTTTATAGCAAAACCTGTTTGCTGTTTTTCTATGATTAAGCCACTGTAAGTTAAAATATCTACTGGCGTTGACACATTGTAAATTAATTTGTAGTTTTCTTCTGGTACAAATAAAGTTGTTGAATTCAAAGGTGTTTTACTATCTAATAACAACTTAAATTTGTCTTTGTTACTGAATCCTCTTATTTTAAAACCAACCTGTGTTTGAATACCAGCAAATTGTTCTTTGTAATCTGTGTAATTTGTTGTTTGTGAATCTTCCACTGTCTCATACACATAATTTAAAAGTCCTGATGTTAAAGTTTCTGTTTCATCATTAATACTGCTTGGCCATATAATATCAGCAGGTCTTATAGCAGTGGCTGAATTGTATACAATTTGTCCACTGGCATTTCTGCTCACACGACTTGTATCTAAACCTATGCCTATTGCTTTACAAGGTTGATGTAAAATGTAACTTTTTAAAAGAGCAAACGGATAATGAACACTTCTTCTCCATGTATTCTCTATTGGAGAATGATCACCAAACTTAAATTTTTGTTTTGTAAGTTGTAAAACTGCTCCTCTGGCATAAGCACTATCAAATGGACTTCTTATGTTGCCTTCGCTGTCCACTGGTATATGACTTGTTAATCCTGGTCTTTTGTAATTTTCTTTTACAACAATTTTTTTGTTAGGCTCTCTCACTACACCTTTTTCAAGGTCTTGCCATAAAATTAAATTGTCTTTTGTGTAAGGTGCTGGCCCATATACTGATGACCACCAAGTAGGTTCAATTGTGTAACCCAACATCTCCCATGGAGTTATATTTGGTCTGTCAGTATCATAAGCATGATGATACACACCTCTCCAGAAACCTAATATATTTGTGTCTTTAGGAGATACCATGTTGCTGTAATTCCAAGTAAGACTGTTATCTTCTGACCAATAACTGTTTGCTGTGTAATCTTCGTTACCTATAAATGTTAACCACTCATTGAAATCTCCCAACAACGTTTTGTTGATTGATTCTAAAGTAAACTTATTCGTTGCGTATGCTCTTGGAATAAATGATTTAATCTCAAATAATTCTTCATCATATGTACATTTAATATTGTTGAAAATTCTTTTTTCCATTTCTAGAATCACATCATCTCTGAAATCGTCAAAAGCAACTATAACACTACCGTCATGACCTTGAAGTACATTCAATGGAGTTACTGCTGTTGTATCTAAATATTTCTTAGGAGCATATTTCGGATACAATCCTAGTTTTGTAGGAGTAGCAGGAATATGTGTTCCATTTGTTGTTTCAAATTCGTTTATTATTATTGTGTCATCAAGTGCCACAGTTTTTGTAATTTGTACAAAGCCGTCTGCAAATACATAATCAACGTCATGTGTTAGTTGCGTACCATTGTGGTACACGTACACTGCTTTGGTAGACAGTGCAGTTAAATTAAAACTAGATGATAAAGCAAAAAATTTATTATCTAGATCTAATATAGTATGCGTGGTTGTTTTAAACGCACCTACACCCATCATATCTGTTTTGAAGTATGGTAAATTAATGTTGTTATCTTTGTTAATCTTACTTAAGATTCTATCAACATATTGACTAGGTGTTCCATCAAAACCCAAGTCATCCATTGCTTTAATAAATGTTCTTTTGAATTTAAAATAATCGTACTGGCTTGTTGAAATAGAATTAATTAAATCAATTTGTCTGTTATCTAAAAGAAATGATGACAACGGCATAGGGCCACTGTGTTGTAAAAATTTTCTACCATATGCGGTAGCATTTGGAAAATCTCTTAGATTGCTTACCCCTGGAGTTACACCTTCAATATCTATCAGTTCATTTGTTATAGATTTCACATGGTCGGTAACTTGACCAACAGTAAATTTTGTAGTTTTAGCATTTAATGGATTAGACTGTAAATTTGTTGGAAATTCATAATAGCCATTAGCATTTTTTGGTGTGGCACTGTTGCTTCTAATAACCACAATATCATTGACTTTTAAATCATTAGTAAAATTAATATAGGCAATGCCGTCAATTCTTAAAAAAGACCAATCCGTGTTTTCAATCTTTTTGTTGTTGTTTACAAAAACATTTGCTGTCAAATCATTTAAGTCGCCACTTTGATTGTACACATCAATAGCGAAGTTGTTCACTTGACTTGATGTAGCAACATACTGTTTATTAACTTTTTGAAAACTGTCTGTTGGTGCTTTTGTCCAACCGTTTACAGTTGTAAAATTACCTTTAGCATCATATTTTTTTAAAAATGCTATTTCTGAATTAAGTGTTCCACTTAAATTTTGTGATTGATATGTGTAACTTTCATTTAACAAATTGAAATCAAATACTATATCACCTATATTTTCAACATTTGAATATGTTAAAGGAAAACCTAGTTCTGTATCTGCTGTGCCTGTGCCTTCAACGTAAGTGAAAATTTTATTTCCTAAAAATGAACTGTTAGGATACAATATTGAATCAGTAAAACTTACTCCATCATTGTCAAACAAATCAAACAACGGTGTTTGATTGACTGCTGTTTTTTCCTGTCCAACTTTCCATGTAGTACCTGTGTACCAATACCATTTACCTTGGTTCTTTTTTCCATCAGTGGTTAAAACTGTATCACCCTCAACTGGTGAACCTCCTGTAACTTCGACTAAACTGATTTGTTTAGTAGTGGTTGTTCCTTCTGTAAAATCAATAAATTTAACTTCGAAAATTTTATCTTTTACTAATGGATCTGTGTCCGCAGAAAAGATTACATTCATTCCGTTAGTTAAAGCAATACCATCAATGTAAAAACCTTGTGAACCTTCTACATCACTCATAGCATCAGTGGTTACTGTGTCAATTAAGTCAATGTTTGTTTTTGCTTTGAAACCAAAGTTATATAATTTTATACCTGCTTCAAATTCAATAATAGGACGTCTTGCTCTAGTGGCTTGATCAATATTGGCTGTTTGACCATTTGCTTTAGAACTTGCTTCTATTACAGATTTATGAATCCATCTGTTATGTCTTGCCCATGGGTTTCTGTCTGGAGATGATCTGTTAATTACAATATAATCTTTGTCAACAGCATAAGAAGTAGCAGTACCAAATCCTACTGTATCAAAATTTATTGAATCGAATGGAATAGGAGTAATATCTGTAAACGCACTTTTAACTTCCAATTCTTGTGTATCTATTAATTGAATTGCTTCACCAACTCCTTCAACAAAATAATCTTTTTCAGCATATTCCACAGGTGTAACTGTGCCGGCAAAATTAATTTTCATACCATTAGATAATGCTACTCCGTCAGCAGTTGTGTAATTCTTTTTGCCAATTATTTCATTTGTTACATCAATACTAGAATTTTCTTCAATAGCATAAATTTGAATCAGTCCCCAAGCATTGATATCATTATCACTTCCATAGTATAATTTTTCTGGTGCTGAGTCTGGAACTTCAAAAGTTATAACGCCTTTTTCTACACTTTGTACATCTATTCCGTCAGTAACATTATATGACGCATCTAATATTCTTTGAGTTCTAATAACAAAAGGTAACCCTTGAGTATCAATATCAAACTTGTATGTTTGACCTCTGTATAATTTCAATGTAGGGTTTGCTGTTAATCCGTCTGGTGTGAAAATATATGCGTAGTTGTCTGTTTGATCAGACTTTGTAACTGTGTATGTGCTTACAACATTTCTTTGTTGTCCTGTGATTGTAACAGCAGAAGCACCGTACGGCATCCAAAAGTATTCTCTATAATTTACAAATTTGTCCCAATCAATTCTTGGTGACCAAGCATAATATTCTTGAGCATTCAATACACTATGGTTACTTACTTCGCCATTAAAATTTTTAACTTGGTTAACAAAATCTATATAATCTGAATAAAAATTTACATTGCCTAAATCGTCTTGTTGTACGACACTAGGTTCAAATTTGTAGTTTTCTCTGTCTGCATCAACTTCAGGCACATATAAATCAGATGCTTTGTAGGCATCTGTAATCTTACGTCCGTAGTAAGCATTTAATTTTTCTAGTGTTCCTTGAGATATTAATTGATCAAGTGTGCTATGTAAAAATTTTTGATTGACTGGTGTTCTAAAATATTTAGGTAAAAATTCTGAAGATTCTCTTTTACCGCTGTCTTTGCCTGAAGGCAAATTGAAATCTTTCTGATTGTTGTCGTATGCCATTAATATCCACTTCCTCCACTAGAGCCTCCGCTTGAACTTCCACTCGAACTTGAACTCGAACTTGAACTAGTAGGTAATGTGCCACTTAATGTGCTGGTTGTTGATGAACTTGTTGTTATGTTTCCATCTGCTTTTAATTTTGAGGCTGTAACAGCATCTATAAGTTCAACATCAGAAACTTTTGCTCCACTTATAAAAATTTCATCATTTTCTGATTTAACTTCAAATAAACTACCAAATGCTTTTGAACCTTCTTTAGGCACAATCACAAACGTTGCCACGTCAGGTGCTAATTCATTCATCACATAAGTGCTTAATTCTGAGAAATAAAATGTATCACCAAATTCCCAATTTTCAAGTGCAAAGAATTGATTGATTGCTGTGATTATTCTACTTTTTATATCACTGTCGTTAGTCACTTGCTCTTTGTTTTTAACAATTTTAAATGTTGCTTGTAAACTTGTGTCTGCTTGTGACCCAAATAGTATTTTGTATTTTACTGGATGATACACTATTGTGTCACTGATTGATTTAATTTTTGCTAACGGTGTATTGAAGTTTGTGTACAACGAATCACTGCTTGGTAATAATGGTTTTGTTGCTGTTACTCCTGCTAACCACAATCTAAAATTAATATCATAAGTTCTTGTTAGTATGTACATATCCATTATGTTAGATGAACTAGGATCTAATCTTGTGTTACTGTCTACTGTGTGTACATATTGAAACTTAACTTTGTCTCTACCAACATGAGCAACATAATTGGTTACATCTGTTGTTGAGTTTGTTGTTGTATTAACTTGTTTGAAACTGTTGCTGTCAATTAGATACACAATAGAAGCATTTGGATAGTCTCCTATTGCACCCACAGACGTTTGTCTAATGTAGATGTATTCTTCTGTAGCATCACAGTATTGGTATCTTTCTGTACCATCTGTATTTTTAACAAGTTTTTGGAAAATATATTTTGTAGTTGAATTAGTAGCAGGGTCAACCACAAGATCAAAAGCATTTGGATTATCCACTATGCCGTCTTGATCGGAATCAAATTGTGTCAATTCAATTTTAGCACTGTCAACATAACCGTTCTGTGTTCTGTATTCTGTTGATATAGCAAAATTTATGTCATTGTTAAAAGCATCATTACTATCTGGTTTTGTGTTTATAGACAATACTGAAATTTTATCTTGGATTGTTGCTCCAGTTTTAGCATTGAAGTTTCTATCAGCACTATCATAAAAGAATCTTACTTCTTTTTTACTTTCGAATACATAACGCAATCCTCTGAATGTAATTGTGTACGTAGCACCATTGTTGATACATTTGATTAACCAACTTGAATCTAATTGCTGGTTAGATTCATCACCGGTTTTACCAACACTGAAATCTCCAAAAACATTTAAATTGTTTTCATCAATTACATTCCACTTTCTTGTCTGCACATCATAACGTATTCCAAAATTATTATACGCAAAAGCCTGGTCTATAATTAATGTTTTTACATCATCTGAGAACTGTTTTGAAAATTTAGGTAAAATTTCACTAGCAATAGCACTTGTGGGAATAACATCATTAAACTTAATAGCACCTTCGCCTGTAGATGTGTTTGCCACACCATCATTAACAACACTTACCACTGAAGTCCAAATATAATTTTTAGCACCTGGATGATCTCCTGGCCCTGCCATTAAACTATTGTCTGGCATAAAATGGAAACCAGTTGGTGCAACAAATTTCACCATAGCACCTGGCTCTATGTATTTTAATTGGCTGGCTGTAAAAGAACCTACTTGGTAATCAATAACATTCACAGCATCTATAAATTTACCTGTTGATTCATTTGTAGCATTTGTTACTTGTTGCCATACTGGAATTAAATCTGTTAAAATTATTTTTGGAAATTTTTCTATGTAAAAGTTTCTTGTTTGTTGTTTAGACAATAAAGGTTCTATTTGATTTATAATTACACCTTCTATATCTGTTTGAGTTGCAAAACTAAATGTATCTAAATTTTCTGTTTCTTCTTTGTATATAACACCGTCTGCACCAAACACATTCGTGTTACTGTATTTGCCTGTAGCATCAATTAAATCATAATATCTTGAAATACCACTTGCTGTTCTATTTGTTGCTTTTACTTTAATAATTTCTTGATTAGTTCCTAGAGGAGCAACATTATAATCTTCACCTGTAATCATTCTATTTTGAGTGTAATAAGTTGCTGGAGCATTCAATCTAATATTGTTATTTGTTTCTGATGTAGTTGCGTTATCAACTGTATACTGTAAACCAAGTGTTAATGTTAAAACTTCTACTTGGTTATTACTTGAAACATATTGAACATCTACTTGTATGTTCTGCATATCAGCAGGAGTAATTCTTATATTTTGATTTTTACTTCTTCTATAATAAACTTTAAAATTACCTTGAGGTAAATTGCCAAATATTCCATCAGCAAATTTTAAACTGATTGAATCGTCTGACTGACTCAACACTGTGTAGATATTTCTTATGCTTTTTTCTGTTGAGTTGTATATAACATTATTGCCTGTAACTGAATCAACTTTTGTCCATAGTGTGTCTTCTAATCCTGTGTCTGTATCAATACTATACAACCAAACGTCAGTGTTGTTCACATTGTTTGATTCTATTGCTACCGATTGATTGTTTGAAGGGACATCTATATTAAAATCACCATTATCAAGAACTCCTTGTCTAAAGTGTGTGAAAAATCCTGAATTGTTGCTACTAGCACCTTTTCCATCATCTCGATATAACATACTAAACTTTCTACCTGTCAAAGGTGCTTCTTCAACAATAGCACCATTATCGAAAGATGTTGAAACAACTTCAAAAGGCAAATTTTGTCCATTTACGTTTTTACTGAAAGCATATACAGGCACTTCTGTGCTGTTGGCATTTATTCTGTATTGATTTGTTGGAATAGCATCTATGTTTTCTGATTTGACTGGATTCCCAAATTTTTCATTTTCAGCCAACGATGAATTTAAAATTTTAATAAACTGTTCATTCCAATTTGTGTTACCTGAATCGTTCCAAGTAACTGTTTGACCACTTAGGTTTAAGTTGTTACTGTCCACAATATTTTCAGTTGTGCTGATGCCAACAATTTTCATCAATCCATTTGCGGCTTGATTACGTGTTGGATTGTAACTGATCAGTCTTGCTAGACGCAAAATAGATTCTCTTCTGTCTGCTGTTTCTAAAAAATTCTCTCTAGCATTCAAATCTGTTCTGAATGCCAAGTTTTGTCCTAGGTAAGCAACCAAATCAATTAGTGCTAGATACTCTGATGATTCAATGTAATCGTTAAAATCTTCTGGATAATTTTGTCTTATATACTGGACCATCGTTCTACGGATTGTATCAAAGTCGTAACTTTTAAATTCCGCATTTTTGTAAGACTGATATACTCTTTTCCAGTCTTCTGCCAATAATAATCTGTTTTGTCTATCTGTGGATGACATTGGTTTCCTTTGTTATAACATTATTTATTTGTTTGTATAAACTGGGCATTTAATTCAGTAATCCATTATTTTCATCAAATGTCAGTTTCAATTTCTCTGACACATTATATTTGACATAAGTGAGTTCAACTTCTATTTGTAAGCCTGATTCAAATGGTGTTACGATCACTGTATTTGCTTGAATTCTTGGATCTGTCTCGATAATTTTTATAATATCATCTTTGATTGCTTCTTCTAAATCTGGTGTTAAAGGATCGTGTATTACGTCCCATATGATTGTGCCAAACTCTGGCTTTTCAAGTTTCTCGCCTTGTGATATATGAAAATGATTCAACAAATCCTGTTTGATTAGTCCAATGTCATTCAGTGAAAAATTTGTGTTGTCTGGGTTTACAGTACTGATTCCTCTGTACATTCTTTGAGTAGTAGGAGTCAGTGCTGTTTGAGCCGATTTTACTGTTACTTCTTTATATAATTTTTTCTGTGCCATAATGATATTTAACCGGCAAATACTTTGCCACTACCAGTAGCGGTGTGACCACAAGTTGCCGCGTCTCCTTCCCTGCATATGAATATTGAATTTGCTT
>VMHT01029833.1_pt1 | contig 17390 bp, 14 predicted proteins | sample 4693611 | NCBI WGS metagenome assembly VMHT01 (sample SAMN12280063, study PRJNA550983) | marine metagenome | isolation source: seawater sampled from same location over 5 years 0.02-0.2 micron viral filtrate | place: USA: collected off the coast of southern California halfway between the port... ...
ATATTGTCAAGTTTGGTGGCGGTGCTGGTGATACGGTAGCTGGTGGTGTATATTTTCTAAAACATGATGGTACTTGGACCTTAGCACAAGCAAACGCTGCATCTACTGCTACCGCTTCTCTTGCGGTAGCAGTAGGAACAAATCCATCTGTAGATGGTATGTGCCTTAGAGGATTTGTAAACCCATTCTCAGATCCAGGTGCTGGAATAGGTAGCCCGGTTTTTTTGAACGATACAAACCAAGGTAGATTTATATCTACAGCTCCAGATACCTCTGGAGACATTGTTAGAATATTAGGCCATCAATTTGGTACTGATTTAATATATTTTAACCCATCACCAGACTTTATTGAGGTATCATAATGGGATATATAAGAGCTACACAAAGATACAATAGTATATCAGATGTATGGGAAACTATACAATCAGGAAGTAATACTATATTAAAAACAGAATCTATTAGTTTAGTTCCTACAGATGACCCTGATATAGAATTAATTAATGGAGAATATTATGAAGGTGTCTACTACCAAGAAGGGAATTATTTTATAGCAGATTGGGATTATGATCCTAATACTGGTTGGTTATGTCCATCCGAGTTACAATTTAGTATTTACAATGCCAACAACTAATATAGAAGGACCAAACAGCCACACAAGTATAGGAACCGATATAGGTGATGGAGTAAATTATGCATCTATTTCTTCAACTCAATGTAATAGAGTACTAGAAACTTCCGTAGGCTCTAGTGCTATGGCCGCTACAGCTACTCCCTCTGGAGTATTATTTACTAATTTTTTTAATGCTTCTCAAATCCCCGCAGGGGCTACAATATTAGGAGTTGAAGTTGTAGCAGGAACAGATTTTGATGGTAGTGGTAATTCTAGAATAGGTTCATTTGGTTCAAGCGCGGGTACATTTGATGTAGAATGTTATTTACATAATGGGACTTCATATTCCTCAAAATTAACTTTTGATAATAGTGGATTTAGTGGTATTACTTTAAGCAACTCAGATACTACAGCTGAGTTTGATGGGGGTAATAAATCGTATAAAAATAATTCTGCAGGTGATGATGTACTATTTGGGGGTACTTCTGATTTAGCTGGATTATCATGGGATCCAGCCGATCAAGCTAATTTTGGTTTTGCTATAACTTTCCAAAATGAAAGTAGTGCTATGGTAGCCGGGTTAGTAAGAGGTTTTGGTTTACGAGTTACGTACCAGGAAGGAGCCACTGCAGAAAAAGTTAATTCAATTATTAGTGGAAGTATTGCTAAACTTGATACTGTTGTAGGTAATACAATTGCAAAATTTAATGGTTTAGTATTAACGGGAGCAGCCCCACCTTCTTTATTTAGTAAACAATACCAGTTTGAAGATCAGACAACCGCCGAAGGTACTACAAGTAATTGGTCTCCTTCAAATACCCATTCAGATTGGGTAAATGGTACTAGTGCGGTTGATGGAACTTTTTGGGGGCGAACATCTAATAAAACAGTTAAAGGATGGAATTGTGGACAAGATGGAACCGGTTCAAGTGGTACTGGCCCTAATGGAGGAGTAGACCCATCAGATGGAAGCCATGATACTTCATCTGATGGAGATAGGTACTTATTTAGCGAATCTTCTAGTAATAGAAGCCTTTTTGCTTTTGTAACCAGAATGCCCGGTTTTAATTTTAGCACAGAAATGATAAACACAGGAAATGATCTTAATTTAAAATTTTGGGTCCATGCTTACGGTTCAACTATGGGGGATTTATACGTTTATATAGATACAAATGCTAGTTCAAATCATTCAACAGCAACAGAATTATTAGCTCTTGAAAGTTTTAGTGGTTATACTGCTAATTCAAGTGTATGGCAACAACAAACAGTTAGCCTAAATTCATATAGAGCAACAGACGCGATACATTATATTTATTTTGTAACCCAAAATGGTACTAGCTTTAGAAGTGATATGGCTATTGATAATATTGAACTTATAGAAGGATAATGATACGAGTAAAATATATATGTGAACCTGATGGGTATAAGTTATATACCTCTGAAAGTGGACAATTTATAACTATTTATAAATCTGCATCTTTTGACCTATCTGACCCTGAGATAGGTAATTATAGTTATGGAAAATATCTATATTCAGGTTCATTAAAAAAATTTATTCCTGATTAAGGTTTTTATAAAAAACATATACGTATATTCAAACATATAAAATTAAAAAGTTATGGCAGATCCAATTAAATTTACTCCTGAAGAAATCCAGGAAATCCAAGACTTGCAGCAATTATATACTGCTGTAGTTAATCAAGCGGGACAAGTGTATCTTGAAGAAATTACTTTACATGAAAGAAAAGGACAAGTGGAAGATAATTTTACAGAAGTTAAAAGAAAAGAACAAGAAATTCTTTCTAATTTAAATTCTAAATACGGACAAGGTAGTATCAACTTAGAAACGGGAGAATTTACACCAATAGACCCAGAGTAAATCTGGTTTGTGAAATAGTTTTATATTTATGGGGGACCACTTATGGTTCCCCCATATTTGTCTCATTCGAAATTAAAAAAAATATAAAATGGCAACAGAAACAATCTTATCTCCTGGGGTATTATTACAAGAAGTTGATAGATCTTTTATAACACCAACAACAGATCCATCAGGTATGGCGATTATAGGCCCCACAACCAAAGGACCTGTTGAAATCCCTACGGAAATTAAAAGCTATAATGATTTTAAACAAGTTTTTGGTACTACTATTAGAAGTGGTAGCCAAAAATATGAATATTTTACTAATTTAGCGGTTAAAAATTATTTTGAAAATGGTGGTTCTTCTGCACTTGTAGTAAGAGTTGTTTCTGGTTCTACAGATACTGATTGGACAACAGCGGATAACACACATATTTCTGCATCAGCTAAAGGTAGCACACAACCTTTTACTCTTAAAACATTAGGTGAAGGAACTGTATTTAATAATACCGAAACAGGAATAGCTGGAGTAGATAAGATTACGTTTGATTTTACAGGAGAAATAAATACTAGTTCGTTAGAATTAACTACTGGAACTGATTTTATTAGAGTAGTAAAAGGAGGTACAACTTTTAATTTTGTATTTTCCGGATCTGCTTATACTAATAGTGCAACCGCCTCTTTAACATCATCTACTGCTGAAGTAGTAAAAGTAAACTTAGTAGGAAGTAATGTGGGTGGTACTGCGGGTAAAATTACAGCATTTAGTGCTTCTTTATTACTTTCAGGTGCATTAAATGACGCGTCATTAGTATCTAATGCTACAAATACAACTGCTTTAGTTAATACTAGTTTAACTAGCGGAGAAATAGCATTTGCTAATAATGAATCTAACGATATAGTTACTACAGTTGGAACTGGTTTACCCTCTACTATTAAAGCTTCAAACTTAATTACTGGAGTATCCGCAGGTAGTGTATTACCTAACGGGGGACTAAGAAACGGATCCGCGGATAATATAAGATGGGAAATTTTAAATAAAAATAGTGCACAGGGTACATTTACCCTAGTTTTAAGAAGAGGAGATGATACAACAGCTGCGCCGATTGTTTTAGAACAATTCACAGAATTATCACTTGATCCCTTATCTGATAATTTTATTACTAAAAGAATAGGTGATCAAACCCAAACAGTAGAATTAGACGCAGAAACAGGAGACCATATAGTAACCGTAGACGGTGAATTTCCTAATAGATCCAATTTTATAAGAATAGGAGCAGTTAATTTACCTACTATTAACTATATAGGTAATGGAAACTCAGTAGCTTTAGATAGCGCGGGAATATCTTATTCTGCTTCACTCCCTATTAATTCTTCAGGATCTTTTGAAAACGGTACAGGAACTTTATTAAATGCTGATCAAACTAAAAACTTATTTGGATCACAATCTTCAGCGGGAACAGATAACATTCAAGGTTTATATCCTGCGGCTTATACTAAAGCAATTTCAATTTTAAAAGATAAAGAAACTTATAAATTTAAAACTTTAGTAGCACCCGGATTAAACCAAGAACAACATTCATCTACTATAGATCAGTTAATTGAAAATACTACCCTAAGAGGTGATAGTTTCTTTATTACTGATTTAGTACCTTATGGAAGTAACACAACTACAGTAACGGGGGAAGCCGGAGAATTGGATAGTTCATTCTCCGCTGCTTATTGGCCCTGGGTACAAGTTCGTAGCACTGAATTAAATAGAAATGTATGGGCACCTGCTTCTACTATAATCCCAGGATTATATTCTAGAAATGATTCGATTGCTGCTCCCTGGTTTGCACCCGCAGGTGACACTAGGGGAAAACTAGGAAGACTAATAGTCAAAACAGAACAAAAACTCTCTAAAGCTAACAGAGATACATTATATTCAGGAAAGGTAAACCCCATTGCAACATTTGCGGATACAGGCGTAGTAGTATTTGGGCAAAAAACATTACAACAAGCTAAAAGCGCTCTCGATAGAGTAAACGTTAGAAGGTTATTGTTAGATGTTAAAGATACTATAGGTGAAATGGCTGATAGTATTGTATTTGAACAAAATACACAACAGACTAGAGATAGATTTGTAAGACAAGTAACTCCCTACCTTGAAAGTTTAGTACAAAGACAGGGTGTTTACGCATTCCAAGTAAAAATGGATGGTCAATTAAATACCTCAGATGTTATAGATGAAAATAAACTAGTAGGCCAAGTATTCTTACAACCTACTAAAACGGCAGAGTTTGTAGTATTAGACTTTGTATTAACTAAAACGGGCGCTAGCTTTATTGACTAATAGAACCAGAAAAAACAATATAAAATGGCAACAGAAACAATAGTATCACCAGGTGTATTACTTCAAGAAGTAGATAGATCTTTTATTACCCCGGGTGTTGATCCTTCGGGATTAGCTATAATAGGTCCTACTGTAAAAGGTCCTGTAGAAATACCTACTATGGTAAAAAATTACAATGATTTTAAAAACATTTTTGGAACCACTATAGAATCAGCATCTAATGCATATGAATATTTTACTAACTTAACAGTTAAAAATTATTTCCAAAATGGTGGTAGTTCTGCTATTGTTACTAGAGTTGTAACAGATAGAGATAATTGGAATCCCGCTACTAGTAGTTTAATTACATCTGTTTCTTCTAGTAATGATGTTAATAATCCCTTTATAATAGAAACATTAAGTAAAGGTACTATAAATAATAGTACTTCAGGCCACCTAAATAATGGTGCCTTAGATAGCGGATCTAAAAATAATTTAAGATGGGAAATATCTAATCTTAATAAAAACGCAGGTACTTTTACCTTAGTTATTAGAAGAGGAGATGACACTACTGCTAAACCTATTGTCTTAGAACAATTTACTAACTGTTCTTTAGATCCTCTTTCTGCCAATTATATAGCTAAAAAAGTAGGCGATCAGGTATTTGAATACGAAACTGATAAAGTAGTAGCTAGGGGAGAATTTCCTAATAGATCTAATTTTATAAGAATAAAAACTATAAATAATAATTTATATGAATATCAATTGGCAGATGGTTCTGTAAATGTTGATAGTAGTGGTTTCCCATTTAGTAATCGCTTACCTAATAGTGGTTCTGGTTCATTTGGTAGTGCGGGCGGTGGTAATTTAGATGGTAATCCTTTATTTGGAAAAAATATTAATGTTACTAATATCCAAGGTCTAGATACTACTGATTATACTAATGCTATTACTCTTATGAAAAATAAAGAAGAGTATAAATTTAAAACATTAGTAGTCCCCGGGCTAAACCAACAAAATCATTCTTCTACAGTTAATACTATAATTGAAAACACTACAGGAAGAGGTGATAGTTTCTTTATAGTAGATTTAGTACCTTATGGAAGTAATACGTCTACAGTAGCATCAGAAGCTGGAGAATTAGACACTTCATTTGCGGCAGCATATTGGCCTTGGGCACAAGTTAGAAGTGCCGAGTTAGGTAGAAATGTAGAATGCCCCGCTTCAGTAGTTATACCAGGAGTTTATGCTAAAAATGATTCGATTGCTGCCCCTTGGTTTGCTCCTGCTGGGTTAACTAGAGGAGGAATAACTAATGTTACTAAAGTAGAAAAAAAGTTAAGCAAAGCTGTAAGAGATACATTATACTCAAATAAGGTAAATCCACTAGCTACTTTTCCTAGCCAAGGGATAGTAGTATTTGGACAAAAAACTCTCCAAACTGCAGCTAGTGCACTTGATAGAGTAAATGTTCGTAGATTATTACTTGATGTAAAAGATACAATTAATGGGTTCTCTAAAAGTATTGTATTTGAACAGAATACACAACAGACTAGAGATAGATTTGTAAGACAAGCTACTCCTTATTTAGAAAGTTTAGTTCAAAGGCAGGGATTATTTGCCTTCCAAATAAAAATGGACGGGCAGTTAAACACTCCTGATATTATAGATGAAAATAAATTAGTAGGCCAAGTATTCTTACAACCTACTAGAACTGCAGAATTTATAGTATTAGACTTTATTTTAACACCTACTGGAGCTTCCTTTACAGATTAATATATGTATTGACAACCAACAACATTAAAACAAATAAAAAATGGCAATTTTAAAGAATGAACAGTTAGGCGATATTGGTATGTTTTATAAAACATATGAGCCTAAGACTAAAAATAGATTCTATTTTGATATCGAAGGCGTACCCGCTTATTTAGTAAAAAAAGCAGATCGTCCTAAGCCTTCATTTGAAGAAATAGTACTCGACCACATTAACTTGAAAAGAAAATTAAAAGGTAAAGTTAACTGGGCTGATATTACATGTGAATTATATGATCCTATTAACCCATCTGGTGCTCAGGCAGTAATGAATTGGTTTAGACTTCACCACGAAGCTGTAACTGGTAGAGACGGTTACCAAGACTTTTATAAAAAAGATGTTAAATTCCGTTCTTTAGGTCCTGTGGGTGATATTGTTGAAGAGTGGGAATGTAAAGGTACTTTTATTAAAGAACTAAACTTCCAAGACGCTGATTGGACTAATGCTAATACCGCCCAAACTATAGGCATGACATTAGCTATGGATTACTGCATTCTTAGATACTAATTGCCAAAACATAGTAAAGAAAGAGGCGCCTTTGGCGCCTCTTCTTATTTATTCATATATGTATATGCAACAATAAATGTTATAACATGGCAGAAAAAAAGTTACAAACCGAAAAGGTTGGCCTACCTTCAAAAGGTCTATTATATCCAGAAGGATCTCCCCTAAGTGATGGTACTATTGAAGTTAAGTATATGACTGCAAAAGAAGAAGATATCTTAACTAACCAAAGCTTTATTAAATCAGGTGTAGTAATTGATAAATTACTTGAGGCACTAGTAGTGTCACCTATTGATTTTAATGACATTTTAATTGGAGATAAAAACGCTATTCTGGTAGCAGCACGGGTTTATGGGTACGGGCCTCAGTATGTGTTTAACTACACTAATCCTAAAACCCAAGAAGATGAAGAAGTTATGATTGACTTGTCTTTAATTGAGGATAAAGAATTAGATGAAACATTAGTTAAAACTTCTGGGGTAAATGAGTTTGAGTTTAAATTACCTAGATCGGGTAAAACATTAACATTTAAACTTTTATCTCAAAGAGATGAAAATAATATCCAACGTAATCTTAAAGCTCAAAGAAAATTAAGAAGAGAAACAGAATTAACTACTAGACTAAAACATACTATTACAGCGGTTGATGGTGAAACAGATACTAATGTTATTAAAGAATTTGTAGATAGTGAATTACTTGCTGTTGATTCTAGAGCATTAAGAAATTATATAAAGGATATATCCCCTGACGTAGATCTTACGTTTAACTTCGAAGGAGAGGATGGCACTATTGTTAGTGACGTCCAAATTCCCATCGGAGTAGGCTTCTTTTGGCCTGACCTCCAGGTATAAACCAGTAATTTATGACGAGGTATTCGACCTCGTCTACTGGGGACAGGGAGGATTCAGTTTCGAACAAGTTTGGAATATGCCTGTTTATTTAAGACGTTACTATATTAATAAAATTAGTGATATCCATAAAAAGCAGGAAGAAGCTTCTAAAGGAAAATCTAATGATCAAAAAGCAATGGAAACCTTAGAAAGTTTTGATATAGATTGGGATAATCTCCCATCTGATTCTGGTTTAAATAATGAATTATAAGGCAGCCTTAAAACTGCCTTATATTTTTTAATATTTATATAGGAATATCTTATAATGGCAACACCTGAAGAAGAAAAAGCACTAAGAGAAGCTATTAATCAATTAGCTCGGGAACAATCTCAAATCGAGAATGATAGGTTAAATCTATCTTTTACTTTAGTAGAAACCCTTAAAGAAGCTTTAGGAATTACTACTCAAAGAAACGATTTTGATAGAAATTTATTAAGTGTTAATAGAGAAATTACAAGATCTTTATTAAACCAAAAAGAAGGTTTAAGAGAGATTAATGATATAGAAAAACAAATCATTAAGAATAATGATGTAGTTGCTAAAGCCCAAAAATTACAAGAAAGTTTAACAAATAGTATTGGAGATGGGTTATCTAAAGAGTTTGAACAAAGCGAACGAATTTTAGCTAGAAGACAGCGAATTGATCAAATTTTACAAAACGAAATAGATAAGTTAAACAAAGGTGAAGCTATTGACCAATCTAAAATAGATAGGTTAATAGAGATGGCTCAAGTAGCAGATGAACAATTAGCTAATTCTGTAAGAAATCTTTCAGTTTCAGAACAACAATTATTAGTTACCAGACAAAATGCAGCCGCTTTAGAAGCTGCTAATGAAGAAAGACAACTCGAACTAAAATTAGCTGAACAAATAAAAGATGCATCTGGGATTACAGGCCAAACTGTAGGAGCTTTAGGTAAATTATTAGGTTTTAGTAATGATCAACAGAATGAAATTAAGCAAGGAGCCAAAGAAATATTACAAGCGAGGCAAGATGAAGGCACATTATTAGATGGATATAAAGGAAAAATCCAAGGTTTAGGAGCTTTTGCTAGTTCATTTGGTACTGTATTTAAAAAAGCAGTAACTGATCCTGCTGCTATATTTACTGCAATTACTTCTACTTTATTTAGAATTGACGGGTTAATTGCTGGCTTAGAAAAAGGATTAGGCATATCACGTAGTGCTGCAAAAGGTTTAAGGGATGACTTTGAATTTTCGGCAGGTGCAACTAATGATATATTTGTAAATAGTACTAAACTACAAGATTCGTTCTTTAAATTAAAGGAACAAGCAGGAGTAGTTTTTGATGTATCATCTCAATCCGCAGAAACATTTTTAACTTTATCAGAAAGGTTAGGAATGGCAGGATCAGAAGCAGCAAATTTAACTACTATATTAAGACTACAGGGTCCTGCTACTGAAGAAACTTTAGGTAATTTAGTGGATGTTGCTAATGAAACTATTAAAACTAGTAAAACTACTGCTACGGCTAAAGATTTATTAAATGATGCTGCTAGTGCTTCTAAAGGATTACAAGCTTCCTTATCAGCAAACCCCGCGGCATTAGTAAAATCAGCAGCAGCCGCTAGGGAATTAGGTGCAACCTTAAAAGATATTGAAGGTATTCAAAACTCATTATTAAGTTTTGAAAGTAGTATTGAAGCCGAATTACAAGCCGAATTATTAACAGGTAAACAACTTAATCTTGAAAAAGCAAGAACCGCTGCTTTAAATAATGATTTAGAAACAGTAGGTAAAGAATTACAAAAACAAGGTGTTGACTTAGCTTCATTTAGTAATATGAATGCTCTTCAACAAGAAAAAATGGCTGCTGCTATGGGCTTATCACGTGACGCCTTAGGCGAAATGTTGATGAGACAAGAAACCCAAAATATGACCCAAGATGAAATTAGGGACAAATTTGGGGAACAAACTTTAGAGCAAATGAAGGCTCTTAGTGCACAAGATAAATTTAATGCAGCTGTTGAAAAAGTAAAAGACCTATTTGGGTCTATTATGACTGTATTTTCTCCTATAATTAATATAATAGGAATGTTAGTTCAACCTATTGCTTTTATAGCAGGATTAATAGAAAAATTAAATAAAGCTACAGGAGGATTTACAAACGGACTATTAGCAGCTGTAATAGCTGCTAAAGCTTTAGGAGTAGGCTTTGGGGATGTAGGTTCAATGATATCAGGAATCTTTAAAAAAGATACATATACTAACTTTTTCAACGGAATTAATGATAAAATAAAAGAATTATCTGAACCACTAAAAGGTCTTAAAGATAAAATATTAGAGGTATTTAGTAGTGATAAAGGGGCAGGTATTGAATTTGATCCTAGAATGGCTGGAGGTGGAAGATTCCGAGATATGGCTTCAGGTAGATTAGTAAGTGAAGAAGCAGCTAACGCAGCTGGTGTGTTTAAGCCAGGTACAGGCCCAGCGGCAGCTGCTGCTTCGGGTGCTGCTGATGCTGCGGGTGCAACAGGTGCTACACCAGCTCCTACTGATGATGGAAAAGCATTAAAAGAAAAAATGCAAAATATAGCAGAAGGTATTAAATCTTTTGCTGATGGTAGTGTATTAAAAGGTGCTCTTAATATGGTTTTATCTGCACCTGGTTTAATTGCTTTAGGTTTAGCATCTTTACCTTTAAAAATTACTGAAAGTATTAATGGTAAAAAGCTCCAAACTGCATTAAGTGGAATAGCTAATGGTGTTGGTGCTTTTTCAAGAGCTACTAAGGGTATATTACCCTTAATGGGGGCAGCTGCGGCATTTGCTGTCTTAACTATAGGAATACCAGGTATGATGGCTATTGCTTTCTTAGGAGAACTTGCTTCAGCCGGATTAATAGCATTATCTGCAGGATTAGCAGAATTAGGTGTTGCCGCAGCTACGGGTGCACCATTTTTAGCAGTAGCACTTATTGGTGCACTTACTTTATCATTAGTACCTTTTGGGGCCGCTGTAGCTCTTGCAGGAGCTGGTATAATGATGGTAGGGGAAGGTATAGCAACAGTTATAACCTCTATAGCGGATGCTGTTGTAACTGTAATGCCTGCTTTAACTCAATCATTAATTGATTTATCTAACAATGTTAACTTAGGTGGTTTAGTAGGTTTAGCTTTAGGATTAGGCGGATTAAGTATAGCAATGGCAGGGTTAGCAACCAGTGCTATGATGTTATTACCTGCACTACCCGTCTTAGCTGCAGTAGCAGGTATAGGAGCTATCGCGACAGGTGGTGGTGGAGGGGGGGCAGGAATAGGAGGGGGAGGAGGTGGAGCAGGAGCTGCTGCTGCTAACGCTGGAGGTATCACAGGAGAAGAAGTTAGAACAATTGTTGAAGAAACAGTTACGGCAACCATTAATGCCCTTGTCCCTGAAATGGTAGTAGCACTAAAAGAAGGCCAAGGTAATATTAAAGTTACTAACGATAATTTTAATGCTTCTTCTCAAGGAGAATTACCATCACAAATGAGAAATATATCAAATAGTAACTTTGCATAATGCCAAAATTTCGCCCAGATAAAACAATACAACAAAGAGCAGGTGTAGGAACCCCTGGTGGAGTAATATCAAAAGCCGCATTTAAAGATGATGGGATAGATTATAGTATCAGCTCACCAGGTAGTGAAGATAATGTAAATCAATTTAAAATAGCTTCTTTTGAAAGTGGTATAGATGAAGCTAATCTTCCTACTGATTTAATTAAATTTAGGATTAATGTAATTGACTCAGTAAACCCTGATAAAAACGACGTAATAGTATTTAGAGCCTTTTTAGAGGATTTATCTGATGATTTTACAGCAGGATATAATAATTACAAATATAATGGTAGAGCAGAAAAGTTTTATACATACAATGAATTTGACCGTTCTTTAAGTTTTAAATTTAAAATAGCAGCTCAAACACGTTCTGAAATGAAACCTATATACCAGAAACTAAATTATTTAGTAGCACAAACTGCTCCCGAATATTCACAAAATGGTAGAATGAGAGCTAAATATAACAGATTAACTATAGGTGACTGGTGTAATGAAATTCCTGGTTTTTTTGAAAATATAGGATTATCCTGGAGTAAAAATTACCCATGGGAAATTGCTTTATATGATGATAGTTTTGATAAAGATGCTAATCAATTACCTCATGTATTAGACGTAAGTTGTAAATTTAAACCTATCCATGATTTTGCACCCGAAAATCGTAAAGATTTACCTTATATACTACCTGAAAGAGGAGTGTTTACAAGCCAACAATGGCATAAAGATTCTTAATTATGAATAGATATAGAAATACACTTACTAAAAAAACTTTTTCAGGAACTAGATATTTAAGAAACGTTATCTATCCTCAAATTGAAGAATCTGTAGACGATGTTTATATTGAAACAGAAGTAGGAGATAGGGTAGATATATTAGCCCACCAATTTTATAATAACTCATCTTTATGGTGGATAATAACCACAGCTAATCCTGGTAAATTAAGAAGAGATAGTTATGTATGTCCTGGTGGGTTACAAATTAGAATTCCTTCAAACCCTAATCCTATAATTACTGAATTTGAAAGGATAAATAAAAATAGATGAGTATTTTTAAACAAACTTTCCCTGAATGGGTAAGAAATCAATTAAAAGTTAGACAAAACTTACAAGGAAAGGGATTTAAAAACTCAAATGCTCTTACTTGGAATCAAAATAAACAGTGTGTTATTAGAGCTACTTCTTTAGTTGACTATAGAGAAAACGTAGGATTAGATATTACCGACGGTGTATCTGAAATAGATTTTAAATCTTTAGCTGGGTCTGAATTAGCTAGAAGATTTATTTTACAAGGTGGAATATTAAATAATAACAATACACGAAGTAATACCTTTGGAAAAGTAGGTTCTGCTTATGGTGACCCTTCTATTTCATCCCATGGGGATAATATAGACGGTTTTGGTCAAGTACCTATGCCAGGTATTACATCATTAGGTGTAAAAACCAAAAGTGCTTATGGTTCTTTAAGGCAAGCTAAATTAAGTTTTGTTGTCCATAATTTAAAACAATTAGAAGTTATGGAAATGTTATACATGAGGCCAGGTTATCCTGTACTAGTAGAATGGGGATGGTCTCCCTTTATTGGAAACGATGGAGAAATATCTACAGAAGAATTTTCTGTAGCCTCAGTTTTAGAAAGAACGACAGGAAAAAAAGATTATCTTTTTTCAGATAAATTAAAGCAACAAGATTTATATAGTGCAATTATAAAATTAAAAAAAGATACTTTTGGTAATGCTGATGCCTTTATGGGGTTTATAACTAATTTTGGGTACCAGGCTAGACCTGATGGTGGTTTTGATTGCTATTCTGAACTTGTATCTATGGGAGAAGCTATTGATTCTATTAAAATTAGACCAATTAAAAATGCTCTATTAACAGAGTTTGGGGATATAGATATAGAATTTAAAGTAGAAGAAACTGAAGAAGAAATTAAAAATCCAGACTCTTTAAAAGCCATTATTTTAGCTTTAGCTAAATTTACAGGAGTAATAGGAACAGGAGGAGCTGAAGAAGAATGGCTTCCCCAATTTCTTGAATTTAATGATAATTCAGGTAAATTAGTAGGTGCTATTTTGGATAAAATAAATTCTACTTTTCTCCCAATACAAGAAGCTAAAGATAAAAATCTTGTTTTAGAACAATATATTTTAAGAAAATATCAAACTACACAAGCAGGTGATTTTAGTGCACCTTTAAATACTGGTTATATTAGATGGGATTTATTTGCTCACTTAATAAACGAACTAGTTATACCTAAGTCTAATGGTGCTGAACCTGCTGTTAAAATTGTTCAAGAAAAATTAATTAATAATCCTCTCACAAATAAAAAAGAAAACGCACCTTTATTTTACAACTCATTTAAATCTGCGGCAGGCCCTGATATAACAGATTTAAGTTGTGATCCTAGTGTTTGTATATTACCTCATTCATGGTTTGATACTTCTTTACAAAATACTATAGGTGCTGAAAGTTTTGGTGGAAAAGTTTTAGAATCAGTTACTGATAAAATTACTTCTTTATATAATAGAACCACTAATAGTATAGCAAATATTTTTGATAATGAAATACCCGATATAGATGACGTAAGTACTAATGTTTTAAGCCAGAAAATGTCAGAAAAATATATAGGTGGTATATATTTAAACACTGAAATGTTGCAAGAAGCCTATGATGACAGTATTAGGGGACAAAAAGATGCTGATTTAGGGGCTTTTATAAAAAGCATATGGGATAAAGTAAACGAAGCATGTCCCCTCCATAATTTTATTTTTAAAATAGACGATGAATTTAGTAATCAAGCATATATAATAGACTTACCTGTTGATAATGAAGAAATTGCAGAAATTAAAGACGAAATATTTGTAGTAGAAGTTCAATCGGATAAAAGTGTTGTTAGAGACTATAGCTTAGAAGCCACCATCCCTGATGCTCTAAAGTCAACAGTAGCAGTTCATGCCCAAAATCCGGGTAGTTCTGAAGACATTGATGACGTAACATTTAATGCTTTTAATAGATGTATTTCTAATAGATTATTTATTCCCCCTTCACCCCCCGTTGATGAAACCGCAGAAGAAGCTAAACTTAAAATTCAACAAGAAAGAGCTAAAGCCCAACAAAAGACCCCCGAAGAACAATTAATAGATAGGTATACTGGTGCTTATTATGAATTTGAAAAGTATAAAAAAGTTTATTTTGAAATAGTTAACTTTAACGCTAATGATGAAATTTCGGATGCAGATGATAGAGTATCAGATTTAAAAACTACTCTAAAAACATTACAAACTACTGCTTTAGAAATAGAATCATTTTATTTAAAAAATATTAGTACTAGTGCTGTAATACCATTAGAATTTAATTTAACTTTTGATGGTATATCGAATATTCTAATAGGATGTATATTTAAGATTAGAGAAGATAGATTACCTAGAGCATATAGAAGTAATATTAAAGGAGGAGCTAATGTAGGGTTTATAGTCTTTAATGAAGAACAAAGCATAACAGCGGGCCAAGATTGGACTACTAAAATAGGAGGAAAAATGATTATGCTTCCCAATGAAAACCAAGGTAAATCAGCTATAGATGGAATTCCAGCTCTTGAAACTGCTTTATTATACGATCCTAATTTAGTAGGTAATGAAGGATTTGATATTAGTTTAGAACAACAAACTATACCACCTCAAATAAATAAACTTCAGGTAGGAGACCCAATTTATGTTAAAATAAATGGAATAATTACCGAATCGGGAGAAATACTTTTACAAGATAAAAATGGTAATCCACAAGGATATACTTACGTAAGAGAATCTGCAGAAGTTAATAACGATTCAGGTGCATTTGATTTCTTTGATAATGTAATAGGTGCTATACCTCCGGGAAATAAAGGATTACTATTAGGTACAATAACTGAAATAGTAGAAGGCCCTACCCCTATAAGTAGTTGGTATAAATTTGAAATGAGCTCTGCGGCGCTTAATGTATTTATACCCGAATTTACTAATACGGGTGAAGATAATGGTGACGGAAGCTTTGGTCCTAATAATTCAGGTTGGGTTAGAAGTGATACTATACAAACAGGTCCTCCAATCTTAAATCCTAACCAATCCCAAGAACCTGTAGAAACTGAAATCGACTCCCAAATTATAGTTACCACAACTCGCACTATCCTCCCTAATGATAGAGTTAGATTTGATGCAGTAGCTAAAGATCCTATTACTGGATTAGAAGCTACGGGTTCATATGAAGATAGTCGGAGTAGAGGTGATATGGCTATTGAAGGAATAGCTAAAGGCAGAGCCCGACTTGCATTATCAAAACTTCTAAACCCGTAATATTATGCCTTTTATACCTAAATCTCAATATTCTATTAAACACACTAACGGGGGTGAATTTTATAATCCTCAAACAGGTGTACAATATAAGGGAGAATATATTCAGTATGGTACCAGATATTTTGCGGGAAATTCTATTTTAGATTTAAATACTCCATTAAAACGTATAGAAATTCCCAAGGGAAATATGGTTGTAAATAAAGAAAACTTTTTATATAACCAATTAAATAAACCATACTATAGTAAAGTTAAAAACTTTCAAACCCCTTCTCCTTCAAAACCTCAACCTACTCAAGAGGATTTTAATAAAGGATTTTGGGAAAGGCATTTTTGTCAAAGAACAAATGATACTAGTTACATAATAGAAATAGATAAAGACACATATAAAATGTTTCAATCTAAAAAAATAAGTAACATATTTTACCAAAAAGGTAAATTAAACTGGTCTTTACAATCTGGAAAAGTAAATAATGATACTATATTATCTTTAGTACGTACATATCCTAATATAATTTCATTATTTAATAATCCTTTAGAATTTATAGATAATACTAATGAAAATCTAGTAGCGGGCCTAAATGAACTTTTTTATGAAGATGGCACTCCTTATCCTGAAGGGTCTAGATATCATATTCATCCCGAAAAAGGTCCTATGGAAGGAGCGTTCCATATTGAAGGGTTTCATGCTTTTTTAACTTTTGATCGCCCCCAATTAGAAGATAAACCCATGCAATATATAGCTTCATTCACACCCCCACCTGTAAATTATGGTGGAGGGGGAGGTGGATACTAAAAATATTCTTTGTATATTATGAGGAATGTATTACCTCATAGAAACACAAGATCAATTAGAACGTTTTTTTAGTGATGAAGGAAAAGAATGCTATCTTCAATTTATTACAAATAACGACGAGGTACACCCCAAATTACAATCACTTTGTGCCCTTTATATCTACTCGTTTAGTAAGGAAAAAGGATTTATTATTAATTTAGATCACCCAGAAGCATTTGGGCTTGATTTACCAATAAAATATTTGAGATCTTATACAAATATATTTGTAAAAGAAAAAATAAAAGCTTTACTATACATCCCTACACTCCCTTATACGGATATACAAAGTATATACTATTTATTAAAAAACGAACCATTAGAGGGACTACCTAAAACGGGCACTCACACGTTCTATGAGCGCAAATATGGCGCAAATAACGTAAATAAAATCATTCCACTTGCAAAACATTACGAGGCGTTGGAGGAAGAATTTAACGCGATTTACCCGTACATACTTAATTATAAAAGTGAAGAATCAAATAAGTGGTATAACGAAATATTAACTCCTACGTTAGCTAAAATGGTAAGTGAGGGATTTAAAACTAACGAGGAGTTTAAAAAACACTTTGACATAAATGAAAAATTTAGCATTAATGAAAATAAGATTTACGGATGGTATAATTTTTGCACAACAACAGGACGCCCTACAAACAACTTTAATAGCGTTAATTTCTCAGCTTTAAA
>VMHT01186564.1_pt1 | contig 17390 bp, 14 predicted proteins | sample 4693611 | NCBI WGS metagenome assembly VMHT01 (sample SAMN12280063, study PRJNA550983) | marine metagenome | isolation source: seawater sampled from same location over 5 years 0.02-0.2 micron viral filtrate | place: USA: collected off the coast of southern California halfway between the port... ...
ATTCCACAGGAGGGGCTGGAAATCTTAGCAGAGGTGCTCGGTGTTGAGGTCGCAGCGACCACAGTGGCTGGCCACGATGTGGTGGGCAGTCTTGCCGTCGCTAACGACAACGGTGTCCTTCTGCACCCTGACGTCACGCCAGACGAGGCCTTGTTGATTGAGGAAGTCCTCGGTGTCAAGCCAATGGTGGGTACAGTCTCCTTTGGTTCTCCTTACGTTGGAGCGGGTGTCTGTGCGTCCAACACAGGCGCCATTAGCGGCACACAGACCACGGGACCCGAGCTGAACCGTATTGAGGATGCGTTGGGTTTCCTCTGATGACTCCATCACGGTCGTGTGAAATGTTCAAAGGCTGATTTCTGCGGTTGGATGCCATGGGAGAAATGCTCTACCAAGGCAAAGTGAAGCAAGTTTGGTCAACCGATGACGATGACGTCTATGAATTTCGATTCACCAATCAAATCTCGGTGTTTGACCAAATCATACCATCGCTCATTCCCCGCAAGGGTGAATCCCTGAACCGAACAACGGCTCACTGGTTCAAACTCATCGAAGAGGCTGGAATCTGTAAAACACATCTCATCGAGGTGAACGCAGCCGATCGATGCCTTGTTCGTAAAGTGAAAGTCATCAAGGAACCCGGAGCCATTCCTCGAGACATGGAATGGGTGTTCGTGCCTCTGGAGGTCATCGTTCGTCATTACCTGTCTGGCTCCGCCTGGCGACGATTCCAGCGTGGTGAGTTGACCGCAGAAGAACTCGGCGTCGCAAGCGATTGCGAGTACGGTGTCAAACTGCCCAAACCTTTTGTTGAAGTTACAACGAAGTTCGAGACCTTTGACCGCAACATCGGACGCGCTGAGGCGCTTGAAATCTCCAACATAACGGAAGATGAGCTCGACAGCATCGTCACAGCTGCCCTCGCCGTTGATGAAATCATTGAACGAGAAGCCGCAAAAAACGGACTGATTCACGTTGATGGAAAGAAAGAATTTGCCCTCGGATCCAACCGTGAAGTGGTTTTGGTGGACACGTTTGGAACGCTTGATGAGGATCGATGGTGGGACGCAGAGGCGTACGCCAACGGCGAATGCATCGAGTTGTCGAAGGAGTTTGTTCGTTCCCACTACATCGACACCGGTCATCAAGCTGCTCTTCAAGCAGCCCGGGACGCCGGCACTGCCGAGCCACCCATACCGGCTCTTCCGCAATCGGTCATTGACGAAACTGCTTCGCTGTACGCATCGATGTTTGAGCGCCTAACGTCTCAAGAATTCTGAATCACCGGTGCGTCCGCAGAGCGACACCAACGCGGCGGCGTTCTGCTGCTTTGAGCAAGGTGGTGAAGTGTTTGGCAACGTCAGCCACTCCACCGTCAAGGGGTTCATCGTACGAGGCAGTCCATGCCCTACTGGCCAGGTTTTTCCGAAGTTCTTTCACGGCTTGAGCGCTTAAAAATCCATGAATCTGCATACCACCAAACCCATCCTCAAATCGACTGTGTCCACGGTGCTGTTCCTCGCATCCGTGTGCAAGCTGCTCCAGCGAGCCCACGATGGCGTCGTAAACGTCTTGGCCATCGTTGTCCGTGATGCTTCGGTTTGGTCGAATGTACTCGAGGAAATAGTCGAGAGCCGACCCGTCGCCGTGGGGAAACCGTCCAAACCGTTCTCGTGTCAGCGTCTCACCGAGCTGCAAGGGTCGTCCGTCGCTGGTCAACTCAACGCATGTGGTGAACAACAGCGTTGCTGGATCCCATTGGATGGTGCTGTATGCGCTGGGATCGTCAATTCCTTGGGTTTTGAGACGTTCGTTAAGGTCAGACCGTTGACCCACGAGGTTTGACCACGGCTCATGGTCGCCCTCCATGGCAGACTCAACAGCCGGAACAAGTTCCGTTGCAAGGCCCCCGTTGAACGCATCCAGCGTGTGGAACGCCGTCGTGGAGGCCACCGTGAGTTCGTCCATGGGACACGCCCACCCTTAGGCAAAATAAGGACTTGCATTCAGCGGTCGTTGCCGAAGAATTTACTCATCCGGTCCTCTATGCTGCCCTCTGGTTGCACAGCCTCGTCGGTCCCTATCTCTTGTCGAAGACTTGCAAGTCGGCCGCTTGCCGTGGGTTCGGGTTGGTCTTCCTCGTCGATGGCTTCAATCACTTCGATCGTTGTTTCTTCAACCGTGACTTCAGCGGTGTCCTGCGAGACGTCCTCCACCACAGCACGTTCCCCGGTGTCCTCAATCTGTAGGTTGAAGTCATCTTCCTCGACGGTGATTTCGTCTTCTTCTACGTCCTCTGCTACCGCGGCTGTTTGTTTTTCACTTCGCGATGCTTTACCGGCGTTTGCAGTTGTCTTCTGAGCCGGGTTAACAAACCCGAGGAGCCATGCAAGTGCCAACACCAATCCGGCCACACCGACGATCCATCCAACGTCGTTGGTGGACACGGCCAGGAGACCTTCGGTTTCGTAATAATCACTCATCTGATCGTCCTCAGGTGTGTCGTCGAGATCAAACGGAACGCTGCATGCAATCGAAGCGGTGATTTTCTCATCTTTCGTCAGACCACCAGGGTTGTCAATACCGATTGGGCTCGCCAGCAATTCAGGATAGGTGATGTCAACGATGAGTTTGGTCTCCCACCCGCTTTCGGCCTTCACGGTCAATTCGCACACCGCATCCGCAAGTATGTCATAGCCGCTGCGCTTGATGCCGACTTCGATGTCTCCGCTGGCTTCGATGGAATGGATGCCAACGTTCCAGCCGGTGGCCCTTGCAACAACGGATGTGGATTGGTGCTCCAGCTCACGACCGAACTGGTCGTGGCCCGTCAGTTGAACATCAAACAAACCCGGACCGGGGGCCCAGTCTTTCACGCTGATGTTGAGCGAGGTTTGACCACCGGCACGAACCACCGCAACATCGTCGTCAAGGTGGATGCGCTCTCCTGAGCTGGTCACCATCGTCAACACCGCGCGTAGGTCTTCATCTTCTGATGCCGTTAGGAGGCAGGTGGCCACGGTGGCTGGTAACACCTCGCGCCCAAGGTTGTCAAACACGTTGTTCACGAAGTCGCATGCAATGCTCGCATCGGGGTAGGTTCGTGCGATCACGTAGGTTGAGAGGTTTCCTGTTTCGTTCCCGAGCGTAAAGCTCAGAACGTACTCTCCGGTTGTTTCAGGCTGAATGAATTGAACCTCCGTTGGCCGTTTAACGACGTCAAGCGGACCTGCGAATTCAACAGCTTCGGTTCCTGAAACAACGTACCCGAGTGCTTGGTTGGTTGAAATGAACGCGTCGACAACGGGTGTCTGCGTGAAGGTCACCAGGCCGTGCTCAATCTCCACGGTGTGTGGGGTCGTACCAAGCAAGGGGTGGTTCACGTTGATGGTGACAAGGAAACGCTGCTCGTTCCAATCGCTTGCAGGTGTCAAATTCAACGGCAACCCGGCGAATTCACCGGGGGCGAGGATGAGTTGCGTGCCTTGGGCCACCGACCAACCTTCGGGCAGCCCGTCAATGTCCAAGGTGAGGAACGCCACGTCGTTGCCCTGGTTTTCGACCCACACGGTTGGAAAACCGCCGTTTTCATTGACGGTCCACGAGCCTCTGTGGTCGACGTTGATCTGCGGTGCAGCCCCGACTCGGACCGGAATTTCTTCGACGATCATACCGCTTGTGTCGTTGCCGGTAATGCGTATTCTCAAGACTCCAACCTCACCCGCCAAGGCGTCGTCCGGTGGCTGGACGTGCACGTCAAAGGTCGTGGTCGCGAAGGGTGCGACATCGGAGGCGTTATTGGGCAGTGTGATGTTCCAGCCCGCACCAGCCTTGGCGAAGTACGGGCGCTCGTAGGCGTTGCCGGTGTGAATCAGTTGGAAGGTCAGATTCTCTCCGCCTGGTTCCACCTCCAGGTCGGCGTTGGTGAGGTTCAATCGCCATCCTGACACAGCCTGAACGGTCAGCTCGAGTGAGGTTCCACCGATGATGTAGCCGTTTGCAACGTGATCGAGCTGAATGTTGACCGACGAGCCAGCCCAGGCTTGGTCGGGGACGTTGATGGAGACGTTCAGCACAGTGGTTTGATTGACGCCGACTTCGTCTGTCGACACAGTGGTTGCCGTCCACACTGCGGCATCGTCTCCCAGAGCGTTCACGGAAAGCGTCGGAGATAATTCGAGATCATCGGGTGCATTTCCGTCGTTGGTGACGTTGAACAGGTAGGTGACGGTCTCACCAGGTCCAGCCGTTTGCTCAAAGGAACCCACAGGTACGACCGACCATTCGTGGCTTTGTGCAGCCTGCACGGGTACAACGATGCTGCTTGCGATGCCTTCCCCATCCAAGGACGTCCATGTGAAGGTCAGATCAAAGGGCTCCAGCGCCGGTATCTCGGATGAAAGGAGGACGTCGACCGTCCCGATGCTGGTGGCGAGGGCGCCGAGTGTTTTTTGTGGGTCAAAGAAGGTGAACTCCACCTCGGGAGTTGATGTGGAAAGTGCTGAGGAAACGACAGCACTGAGCTCAAAGGTGTCTTCGCCGTTGCCGGGATTGGAAAGGAAAACAAGGAATCGGTGCGGTTCACTGACGTTGAGCGATATGGCCGTTCCGGGGGTGACCGGTGTGGGTTCAATCAGGGAAAGGTTTGCTCGATGGACCTGCAAAACCTGCAGGCTGATGTTGAGGGTTGCGTCAAGGTCAATTGCATCGGTTGCAACAAACAAATGGCGTTTTGGCACGGCGTCCTTTGGCAGATTGAGAACAACCTCTCCCGAAAAGGCATCGCTTGGTGTTCCTTGCGCCTCCAGGAGGCTCCCATTTTGGCTGAGGTCTCCCGTGGTGCTCCATGCCCAGTTGGTTTGATGCATGTTCATCGATGCCATGTTCCATTGGAGTACACCCGACGCAGGCAAGGTCCCCTCAACCGTCCACGTCAGCGTTCTGTCCGGCAAGGTTCGGTGGTGATTGGGTGCGGCGACGACCTTTTCGGCGGTAAAACTGAACGGCATTGATTCACACAGAGCGCTCTCCCCGCTCCCCATGCAAAGCGTAAGGGTCGAATGTGTTGATGAGCCGTAGCTTACCGAAGACGGTGTCGGCAGATGCGCAAACAAGATTTTGCTTTCTCCGGGCTGCAACGAGATGCTGAACAATTGTGTCCCCGATTCGTCGTGGATGGACGGCGAACCGCCCCAGGACGGAGCCGTCCAGGTAATGGACGTCGTGGTCTCTTGTGCATTACCGAGGTTTTCAACCATAAACCAAGCCTTGGCCGTGTGGCCGGGACGTCCGTGGCCGTTGGATTCGTTCATGCCCGTTGAACCGGCCAGGTCAAGTCCTCGTGTGCGATAAACGTCTATTTGGAGATCCAACGTTGTGTTCACGCTTTGGTCGTCGTCAAGCGTGAGGACGAGGGACACCATGCCGGACTCATCGCCCAGTGCGGTGGACGGAATGCTGGCATCGAAGGTGATGGTTTGGGATACATCCGGTACCAACTCACGGGTCAACGATTCGCCGTTGGCTGGGAAAAAGGTCCAACCATCAGGAAGCTGGTCGGTGGTGTAGGCGAGGGTCCATGAGGCCGTCCTGGAACCTGTGGCCATGACATCAACTTCCACCTGCTGCGACGTTCCGGGGGGAATCCGCGGGGTCTCAAGGGGGCCGGTCAGGTCGGCGAGGTACGGTTCCACCACCGTTAGCGTGGATTCAGCACGGTTGTTGTCCTCTCGCTGCTCAGTAATGTTGTCGTTCACGTCCAAGACCAACTCAAATTGGTGTACACCGAGTTGAGCAACAAACTCTGCTGAGAACGTCAGGGGACCGCCTTCACCGGACGGCGCCACGGGCTCGCTCGTCACAAAGCGTTGGCGCGTCAATTCAACCCCGTTCATCAGAATCGAGGCGTCAATGTCTTCATCGGCTTCTCCGGTTCCAACGTTAGCGAACTGACCGGTCACGGTTACGGTGGTGCCAGGGTCGGCCTGAGCAGGGTTGAACGAAAGGCCCCGATTGTCAAGTGCAGGCGTCAAATCCGGGCCCTGATTCGAAACGAGGGTATCACCGTACAACACGTCCACGTGTCCGTCTCCGTCAACATCAGCAACCGCAGGTGCCGTCCACACCCGGTGGGGCATGTTCAGCGGCGTTGACCATGCGCTGTTGATGTCAGCTGAGGCGCCCGTGTCGCCGTCAAACGCCCAGAATCGACGACCGAATCCCACCAGTACCTCAGGTGTGCCTTCGCCATCAATGTCCAACCAAAAGGGCGGTGAGGCAGCGATTTCATCGTTGTCGTTGCCCGCACCGCGTTGCAGATCCCTTGTCCACTCGGTCACCGGGGTTTCGTCGGAGATGTCGGTGCAACCAAGCATGCCTTTGCGGTTGAAGTTGAGTGCAGATTCAGAGTACCACGTCACCCAACAAAGTCGGTCGTCAATCCCGTCATCGTCGGTGTCCAAGGCGATTGGATGTGCGTCTGCATAGCCGTTCTGTGCTCTGAAATTGAACACCTCGGTCGTGGACGTCAACTCCATTCCAATGAAGCGCGCTCCGTTTCCGGGTGTGCGGCCGTTGGCGTCGGTGGGAACGGTCACGATCATTTCCGGGGCGCTGTCTTGGTCCAGTTGAACAATGACCGGGCCGGGGAGTCTCAGGCGGGGGGAATCCGAGTCGGTGTCCGTACCTTGAACAGCCACCCGCTCCCAATCCAAAGAGCCGCTCGAGCCGTCGATCTTCCAAATCCACATGTTTCCTGAATCACCGTCGATGGTGGTCAGCACCACCGAGGTTGTGCTGCTGTCGAGTTGAGCCCAAACCGGATCGGATGGGTGCGTTCCTCGATCGAGGGAAACGCTCCACGCTGCTTCGGTGGGCTGGACGTTGGTCAATTCGTAAGCGTTCACTTTCACCAGCGGGTTGTTGGTTGGATCGTCCACAAGAGCCACGACAAGTTCAGGGGTTCCATCCAGCTCAAGGTCAGCGAGCAGGGGTTGCGTGACGGCCATGTGATCGCTGTTTGCGGTCGCAAAGTGTGGGGACGGTGAACCGATGCGCACATCTGCGTCGGTGTAGGACCACACCAATTCGTTGCTGTGGCCGGAGGTTTGCCAGTTGGATTCGGTGCAGGTCAATCGTGGCGACCAAACATCGATGTTGAACGCCCCGTCAGTGTCGTAGACCACGATGATTTCCAGATAGCCGTCCTGGTCAAGATCGTGAATCATCGGGGTGGACCGGATGGCATCGGTGGTTCCGAGACTTGCTTTCCAGGCCACCTTTGCGTCATTACCGGTGATGATGTTGATGTGACTTTGGCGGTTGCCGTCCACGAATTCACTTGAGATCATCACGGGAAACAAGGTCCCCGCACCGCAGCGCTCAACGGCCGATTCGCTGGCGGAAACGCTTTGTGAAAAATCACCGATGACCGAACCGTAAGCGTCGCTTTCGGTTTGATCGCTGAACACCTGCCAGTTCACCACGGGCGTGTGAAGCGTGGCCAGTTGGGTAATGTCGGACACGGCACCGTCGCCGGGGCCGCCGTCTGGACCGTGATCAGGAACGGTCTGATTGTGCGTTGGCGTGCGTGCGTATTGAGCCCAGGGTTGCTGCGTCTCGTTCCATACGTCGCCCGTCGAACGAACAACGATTGATTCGTCCAGGTTTTCCTGGTCCATGAGGGGCGTTGCAACGACGCTCAGCATGAGCCAAATCATGCCAAGCGCCACAGCACGTTGCAGGGTGCTGATGGATGTTGATACTGGCATGATGATTCACCTGCTCCGGGGGGTTGTTATTGGTTATGGCTCCTTCACGACCTAAAACCCCTTTTCTCGCGTGCATCAAGTTGGCCGAAACAGGGCAACGGAGAGGAATCTGCGGGCCGGGTTTGCCGCTTGAATTAAATAGGGGTCGACGGTGGAAGGAACGACTTCGGTCGCATTCTCTCCTGAGGTAGCCCGGTGAAGGACGGAACAGTCGCTTGACTGCACCGCCTTTTCCCTGCCTCTTGAGCGAACACAGAGGTGAGAAAATGTACAAGGTCGTAACAAAGGAAGACACCATCCGTATCCCTGCGGAATACATGCGCAAGGGCCAATCGCTCGACCAGCACATTGACCGCTTGTCGATGGACGCATTTGAGGGAAAATTCGACGATGAAAACCGATTCGTCTTGGTCACCAACAACCACAAAACCCTCGGCCGTGGACGCATTATTCACGGGGACGGAGCCATTTATCAGCGCGTCCAATTCGACGCCGTTCTTTTCTGCATGGACGACCAAGAGGTCGTTGAAGGGGCAGTTTCTGAAGTCAACGAATTCGGAGCCTTCGTCCGCATTGGACCCATGGAAGCACTGCTCCACAAGTCCCAAATCATGGACGAGCCGGTTGACATCAACATCGGTGCCAACAAAATCACCGGTCGTCAAACCGGTCGAGAACTCTCGATTGGATCGTTCGTCCGAGCCCGAATCGTTTCGCTCTCGCCCGACACCTCCGACCCTCGACGCTCCAAAATCGGTCTGACCAGCAAGCAAGACGGCCTCGGTTCCCCGCAATGGACCAAGAAAGGAAGTGAGTGAACATGGCAAAAATGCCCTTCGCTTGCGGCGAGTGCCACATGATTTTGAACGATGGTGTGGATCAGTGCCCCCATCACCCCTCCGCTCCCGTCTCGTCTGACTGGACGGGCTACGTCATCATCGTGAACCCTGAACGCTCGGAAATTGCCAAGCGACTTCAGGTGGAAAAACCCGGGCGCTACGCACTGAAGGTCAACATCCGTTGAAGGTGATATCATGGAAATCAAAGAACGAAAAGAAAACAAAATCTTGAACCGAGTTGAACTTTCATTCAGCTGGAAACACGACAAGAAGTCCACGCCATCACGAACCGAAGTCATGAACCTGGTGCAGACCCTTGAACCGGGGTCCGACCTCGATCTTATTGTCGTGAAGGATTGTTCCACCCGGTTTGGGCAACCGCTCACCACCGGATTGGCCTTCATCTACGGCTCCAAAGAAGCCATGTCCGTGGAACCCGGCTACATTCACAAGCGTCATGAATCGCTTCGAAGTTCCTCTGGATCCGCCAGTAAGGACACAACCGAAGGAGGCGATGAATGATGGGAGACGGTCCAAACCCCAAAGCCAAGTGGTCAAAGTACAAAGTCGAAGACGGAAAATTGACCCGCGCTGAACACTGCCCAAACTGCGGTCCTGGTGTCTTCTTGGCCGTCCACAACAACCGCAAATCCTGCGGTCGGTGCGGCTACACGGCCCCAGTGGAGTGAATCAAACGTCCTGTTTGGGCGTTGTGAAGGGACTTCGGTCCCACGAACCATCGTTGTAAAGCACAAGCGCTCCGTCTTTATCGGGCACGATGTGAACCGGCAGCTCTGTTGTCTCTCTGCGGTCCACAATCGCTTGCGAGATGATCACCTCTTCGCGCCAACCCGCAACGCGCCAGCCGTTCAATGCAGCATCCCATGAAGCGCCTTGAACCGGTCCGCTGAGGTGCGCCTGCTTGATCATGACCATGTTGTTAAGCCACGTCAATACCCCGTCGGTGGTGCACACCAAATCGTGGTCGCCGTGCTTGAAATGGTGTTCTAAAGGGGCCTCAACGCCCTCAAAGAGATGCTCCTCAACAAGTTGTCCGGTCGCCAGCGTACGTCGTTGAACCCGACCCCCTCTGGAGGTGATCCAGCATTCCTGATTGTGGACGTGCAGGCTGATGGTTTCTTGGTTCCTTGGTCGCCGTTTTGGATACGACCATTCAGGAGGTGGCATTCTCCAATGCTCGTCGGCGTTCAAACCGATGCCGTACAGCCCCCTGCGATAGAGGTTGAACACCACCACCTCGCCGTCGGTGGCAAGGGCCATTGGCTCGGCGTCCAGGGCGTGTGCCCAAGTGGTTCCTGCGGGGTAGTGGGTGGTACGGGTACCGATGGATGTGCGAAGTTCCGATCGAGGCTGACCGTCTTCTCCCGAGCCTAAGGGGAGTGCTCCCATGCACGCCAACATGAGTTCTCGGTCCAACCACGTCCCGATGAGATGGTCGTTGGCGATGACGCCTTGACGCAGGCGCATGGGGTGAGGTCGAGAAACCGGGGCAACGGGTTGCATGTCTCCATCCAACCAAAGAAATTCCCCGTCCATGCCTGTGACCAAGGCACCCTCACTGTGGTGAACAACCACGTCAGGGAGGAACGGGATGCTCGGGGGCAAATCCACGTTCATGTCTCTGGGTGAGGTCGCATCTATGTCAACTCTCGTCTGAGTCATTACAAAATAGATGGGCATAAAGCCAAGACCATGGCCCAGGCAACGGTGATTTTGATCGCCGTGAATCAACAGGACATCGCCAGTACCAATCAAGCGGACCAGCTTCGTAGGTTGGATGATTGGACGCAGATAAGCGCCGTTGAGGGTTGTCCGACCTATGCGTATGAGCATCTGCGTATGCTGTACCTCCCCAATGGTTTGCTCTTTGAAGATCATCTCGATCGTCGGTGGCACGCTGCGACCGGTGAAACCGTAAGCGAAGTCGTGTTTCCCTCTCGACACGTCGCAGCAAGTGGACAAGCGTCGTTGACCTTGCACCCCATTGGCGTGCCCCATCTTCCCATGCTTGAACAGGGGCGCTACGGGGGTCGTGGAGGGTCCGCTCCCCCACCGTCAACCCGTTTGGCGACATGGTGGAAGATGCTCCTTGAACGAACTCATGAGAACAAGGAGGTTGAGGGATTTGACGTGTCGCTTGAGGTCACTCACCACGGTCCGACTTTGGAGGTTCCATGCCTTTTCATTGAGGTGGGCTCAACCGAGGCGACCTGGGGACATCAAGGGGCCGCTGCCGTGCTTGCAGGTATCATCAAAGACGGCTTGCTCGTTGAAGAGAACAACGTTTGGGACCCGTCGGTGCACGAAGGACAGGTGGTCTTGGTCACGCTCGGCGGTGGTCACTACGCACCTCGGGCAAACCAACTTGCAGCCCTTGACGACGTGTGGCTCGGTCATATGCTTGCCACCTACGCCTTGCCCTTTGAGCAGGGCCCTGATGGGATCGTTGGTGGGCGCTGGAAGCAATCCGTCCTCGCTGCGCTAAAGGCAACACGCCGGGCTTTTCCCGGGGGAGACATCGTTTGTTCCATGGACAAAAAAGCGTTCAAGGGATGGCAGCGGCAAGCCGTTCGAGACCTCTTGAAATCCGAGGGTGTTCCCTTGCTGACCACGCATCAAATCAAGGAACGTATCGCCAAAGCCTAAGCAACAGCACAAAGGGTCAAAGAGCGCCTTTGAAGTGGGCCGAGCATGGTGGGGCTGTTCTCCAAGTTGGTTGTCGCCACCACCGTGCGAATGCCAAAGTGGTTCGTTCGCTGGGTAAGCCGACGGTACGTGGCTGGGGACTCGTTGGAGGACGCCGTTAGCGTGATGAAACGGTTGTCAAGCGAGGGAGCTTGTTTTACCGTCGACGTGCTGGGTGAAGAAATTTCAAGCATGGACGAAGCAGCGTTCTTCTTGGAGGAATACATCCGCGTCATGCGTGCCATCAAGGAGCACGATTTTGACGCCAATTTGAGCATTAAGCCAACCGCTTTTGGCTTGCTCATTGACCCTGAAAAGGGCATGGAGAACATCCGAAAGATGGTGTCGATGGCCGCCGAAGAAAACATGTTTGTCCGTTTGGACATGGAAGACCACCGTGTGACCACGAGCACCATCGAGGTGGTGATTGCACTGCACAAAGAGGGGTTGACCAACGTCGGTACGGTACTGCAAGGCCGTCTCTTCCGGACGCTTTCAGACATCGACGCGCTTGAAACTTCGCTCGGGCCGGCTGCAGACTACCGTATTTGCAAGGGCATTTATCTTGAACCGGACGACATTTCATTCACCGCCTACAGCGACATTGTGGACGCAACAAACGCAGCCATCGACAAAATGTTTGCTGCAGGTGCTTACGTGGGCGTCGCGAGCCACGACCTACCTGTCATCAACCACACGTTCTCTGCGCTGGAAGCTCACGGCATGGGACCGGGAATCGTCGACCCGCGTCCAAACGCCGGTGATTCCCGTCACCACAAGGGACCCGGGTATGAATTTCAGCTCTTGCTGGGTGTTCGGGGCCCCATGCGCCGTCGTCTTCTGGCGGAAGGTCACAGGACCCGTGTTTACATTCCCTACGGTGAGAAATGGTACGAATACAGCATTCGCCGGCTCAAGGAAAACCCGACCATCGGATCGCACGTCGCGAAGGCTTTTTTGATGCCCTGGACGAATCGCCCGTGATCAATTTCGTTTCTTTTTTCTCGGACGACTTCGGGGAGCGTTGGGATTGACCCCTTTCTTGACGTGCTCTTTGGGTCGCTCGGGGTTCGGGTTGTTTCCAAGGCGTCCTTCTTTCCACGCTTGGCGTCGTTCACGTGGCGTACGTGGTGCGAAATGTTCGGATTTGGGCGGTTCATGCAGGTACATGCGCTTGATGTCCGGGGCACGAACCGTGCCTCGCATGGTGCGCCCTGTGCCCGTGTGGATGGCACGGATCCTCCACGTCTCCCCTTTGTGATCCATCAGGTGAGCGCCTGTGAAGGTGGTGTCTTGAGGAACGACAAGGACATCTGCTGTGGAGTCTTCTCCCCGGGTCAGCGTCAGCTTTACACGAACCATGTCGGTTCGAAGGGCGGTTATTCGAGCGATGTTTCCTGCGACTTCAGCAGAAATCATTCGTTCATCTCGGGTTTCAATTTGGTGAATTCTCCAGAGCATCTCGTTTTCTTCAAAGACGTCGCCTACAACGAACTCTTCGTCAGCGTCGACCACCAGAACCACTCGCTCGGAACGAGGTCCATCGGTGAGGATAAACGGAATGTTGGTCGGAGGGGGCGGTCGAAACTCCACGGTGTGAACGTGTTGACACACGCCGCAGCGAACCATGAAGTCAGCACCGTTTCCGACTTTCTTTTCCCTCAAAATCTCGTGCGCAGTGATGTCGTCACACGACGGGCAGTAGGTGGCGTTGTCCAGGACTTCGTCCTCTTCGTCCCACGCTTCTTCCTCTTCCACGATGCTTCCTCATCCCTGCGCTGAATCCACTTGGCTTGAACCCTCCGACTTGGGGCGTGTGCAAGACTTGATGTTGGTGGTGGCGAAGCATACACCATGGACGAGTCCATGGGCGGGATTGAACGAGGTGAAATCCTTGTCCACGTGTTGGCAAAGGACCCTCAGCAGCCTCAGGATGAACCCCTCATCGCATCAAACATCAACGAACAACTCCAGCACATGGGCTTGTCGACGTGGTCCATCTCGCTCCAGCGTCGCGTTCGGGACGCATTGGGCCGTTTGCAACCGAAGACCTTGCTCGAGGTCGGCGCCAGCGTTGGCCACAGGACAGCTTGGATGCTGGATCTTTTTGAGCGGGAGCAGCGAACGCTTCAGGCGTTGACCCTCGTGGAGCCGGGCGGGAAGTTCGGCGTCATCCTTCAGCGTCTCCTCCAACGTTACGACGCACTCGATTGGTCCAACGTTGTGGTTGGGGACCCGGAACGTCTGGCGGCAGAGCACCAGGCTTGGAGCCTTGCTGCGGCCACAGGAACTGAACTCTCGCAAACCCCGTTTGAGTCGGCCTACGACGCCATCGTCGTCGACGGCCCGTCGCCAGTTCGAGCAGAATTGGTGGCAACCTACCTCCCTCTGCTTCAACCAAACGGGGTTTTGTTCACGGTTGAGCCCGAGATGCCAACCGGTGAAGTCGCCGACGACGATGCGGTTGGTATGGCGCTCGTGAACGGATTCAACCGTTGGATTGAACTCATCAGCGAAACGCAGGGGACCCATCACGTTGCCTTCATGCCGGTGTTTGGGGGAACGCTGGTGGCCTGGCTGCCGGTTCAGGTTTGAGTGGCCTGTTCGATAAGGCCTGAAACGTTGAGCAACCCGTAACCGTAGTAGTCATCGTGCGAGGTTTGACCGCTTTCCATGACTGCACTGTCCCTGAGCCATTGTTTTACTGCGTCGACGTTGTCGGCCCCGCCCGTCGACTGGTCGGCCATTAAACTCGGCTTTTCCTCGAGCAGCAAGCACAGTGCACCCGTCACGTAGACAGTGGCTGCACTGGTTCCGTCGGCGATGCCCCAGCCGCCCTCCATGGTCAGAACGGGAACGCCTTCTGCGGGCGCCACAATTTCTGGTTTTTTGTTCGGATCTCCTCGGGGCATCAGGATAGGAAGCGGGAGCAAGCGTCCGTTGTTGTCACCCTTTGACGATCCGGGCCAAATGCTGCCTTTGATGTTCACGCCACCCACCGATATGACGCCGGCTTCACTTGATGGGTGAGCGACATCACCGTCGTCGTCCTCGCCGTCGTTCCCTGCTGCCGCCACGACGTACACGCCCGCATCCACTGCGTCGTTTGCAGCATCACCGGAACTCCGACCGTCGCCGAGTGAAAAGGGGAGAACATCGGGTGCTCCACCCAACGACAATGAAATCACGTGGGCACCGTTGGCCACGCACCAGTCCACGGCTTCGGCCACGACGTTGTCGCTACCGCTGCCGTCGGAACTCAGGGCTTTGGCCACCAGGAGGTCAACGTTTTTCGCCGTACCTTTGAGCCAGCCGTTGGCGACGAGTAAACCTGCCATCGAGGTGCCGTGCCCGTGGTCGTCGTAGGGTTGGCCGTTTCCGTTGACGAAGTCTTTCCACCCTGCGAGATTGACGTCTTCGAGATCGCTGTGGTCCAGCGCTATGCCTGAATCCACGATGCAGGCGGTCACGCCTTCACCCGTCAATCCGCCTGAGGCGGGGTTCACGAGGTCGCTGTAAGCAGTGTGCCGCTGCAGGGCAACCTCACTTGGTCGTAGAAGAATCGCGCCGTCGGTCAAAACCACGGCTGCGAGGTAGCCGGCTGCGAGCACAAGCGTGATGCCCATTGTGATGCTGACGATGATTTTGATGGCTCGCATGTCGGATGCTTTCTCTGCAACGAGCGGTTCTGCTGGGAGGGAAGGTATGACTTCAGTTGGTACGGGACCCGCGGCAGGCGTCTCACCGGTTGACATATGGATCAGCCCAGCGTGTGAACGATTTCATTCAACGTGTCGACGAGACGGCGCACGTCTTCTTCGTTGTTGTACAGGTAGGCCGATGCCCGCAGGGAGCCTTGTGGATGTCCTCGGTCGGCAAACCAAGAGTGGACGCAATGCTGTCCGCTTCGGACCATGACACCCGCTGCTTCGTCCAGCAACAACGCCACGTCGTGAGCAGGTAACTCGTCCATCAACATCGAACAAATACCGCCTCGCTTGGACGCGTCCTCTGGTCCGATGATCGAAACACCCGGCAGGTCTTTGACCCCGTCGGTCATGATTTGATTGAGTTTGACTTCGTGTTCATGGACGGCGTTCATGTCCAGGTTTGACAGATAGTCGATGGCAGCTCCCGTGGCAACCATGCCCGAAAAATTGCCCAGTCCACCTTCAAAGCGGGCCGGTGGTGGAGCCCACGATGCCTCTGTGTACGTAGAGGACTTGACCGTTTGACCTCCCGATTGGATGGTCCTCAGGCCGTCGAGCAGCTCGTAGCGCCCCCAAAGACCACCCATCCCCGAAGGTCCGCACATCTTGTGGATGGAAAAGGAGAGGAAGTCAATGTCAAGGGCTTGGACATCCACGTTCATGTGTGGGGTGGACTGTGCGCCGTCGATGGCGACCAAGGCACCGTGGTCGTGTGCGATTTTGGTGACTTCAGCGATTGGAATCGCAACACCGTCCAGATTTCCAACGTGACTAACGGCCACCATTTTGAGTCGTTCTCCGGCTTCGGCGCAGGCTGCTTCGAACGCTTCCATGTCGAACGTGTTGTCTTCATGGCTTGGAACAACGCGGTGGTCCACACCCTGTTCTTGCTCGAGTTGAAGCCACGGAACAAGGTTGGAATTGTGCTCGCGGTCCGAGGTCAAGATCACGTCACCTTTGTCCCACGACATGCCGTGTGCAATCTGGTTGATGGAATGCGTCGCGTTTCGCGTGAACACGATTTCGTTGGGGTTCCCGGCGTTGAGAAAGGTGGCGAGTTTTGATCGTGCATCTGAAACAGACTTGGAAACTGCTGTTCCGTACCGATGAACCGACCGACCGCCGCAACCCGGTGTCTCGGTGTAGTAGCGGTGGATGGCGTCCACCACAGATTGCGGTTTGAGGGTCACGCAGGCGTTGTCAAGATAGGCAGGCGCGTGCTCGCCACGAAGGGTGGGGAAATCATCTCGGAGTTTGTTGAACATCTTACCAAGCCTCCTGATCGGGCATGTAATCGAGCGCGGGCGCATTCACACCGCAGGCCGGGCAGGCTATACGGGTTGGCATTGGTTCGCTGCACGAGGTGCAGTTTGTTCCAACCGCCACCATCGTCGAGCAGTCGGCCGCCAGGCAGGGATGCATCAGTTCTCCTGCATCGTTCATTCGCAACGGGGACTCAGCGCCGCATTCCGGACACGAGGCGCCGACCTTTCGAACGGTGAGTTCCTGTCCGGACATTTCCAGAGACGCATCCAGCGCAGCACGTGTTTGAACGTTCGCCTGGTTTCCAAGCATGCGCTGGGGGTACCAGAGGATGAACATCAACAACGGGATTGACGGGAGGCCAGCGAGCAGGTGAACGGCAAGGAAACCGAAATTGCTGTCTCCGTAGGAAGAGACGTGATGGAGACCCGCCCACGATGAGACGACGATCAGCAGGATCCAAACGCCGAACAATGCAGACCATCCTTTCAGAGAATGTTCTGCCAGGGCTTCTTCCATGACCCGAACGTCTTGGTGGAGGTGGTTGATCTCAACGTGGAGGTCTCGAGTTTCCACCACCGCTTTCCAAAAAAAGAACAAGAAAAACAGAACGGTGAGGGTGAGCAGGGTGCCCTCCATCATTTCGGATAACTTGAATCCGACAGGAAATGAGGGGTTTGTTCTGTGGAAGAAAATCTGGGCGCCCACCATTCCGTTCCACATGATGAGCAACGACACGGCGTGAACCCTCATCACGGGAAACAGCATCCACGCTTGATAGGCAAACCAACCCCAACAAATCACCGAAATGAGGATTTGGAAAAATTGGAAACCGTTGATGGCCGTGATGCCGTCAAGGCCCGTGAGTTTTGCGTCACCTCCGTCCCATAACTCAACGGAGACTGAGCCGAGAATCAACGCCGCAAGACCAAAGACGATGGTGATGTAGTGTGTTCGTTTCCATTCCGAACGGAGGAGTCTGTAGTGGAACATCCATTCCTTCAGAACGGTGTTGAGACCGTCGGACAAGGGCACGTTGGGGGGAACAGGTCTGCGCAGGGTCATCTCGGACATCCGGAACGGTAGGGAGGATTCGCTCCTCC
>VMHT01038989.1_pt1 | contig 17389 bp, 12 predicted proteins | sample 4693611 | NCBI WGS metagenome assembly VMHT01 (sample SAMN12280063, study PRJNA550983) | marine metagenome | isolation source: seawater sampled from same location over 5 years 0.02-0.2 micron viral filtrate | place: USA: collected off the coast of southern California halfway between the port... ...
TACCGACACGATATACATCTCATGAATGGGTGTACAGAGGGTTACACTGGTGTTACAAAGCCCATATATACAAGCCGACATTAAAAATCCACATGAGCAAAAATGCTGTTATCCTTGTCATTGCGTTGATGATTACGGTTTCTTTATCGGGATGTTTGGGTCGCGGTGGAGGAAACGGTGAGAATGACAAAAACATGGGCTCACCTGAAGAAGTCAATGCTGAAGATTACAACGTCCTTTACATTGGCCACAGCTTTGGACGAGTTTTTGCTGAAACACTTCAGGATTATGCACACACCGCAGGGTTCACCGATCACGCACAGTACATCGAAATGAGTGGAGGTGCTTCTGGTGCCCCCGATGCATTATGGGAAGACGACGGCCATCGTGAAAACATCAAGGCTTACTTGGACACAGGCCAAATTGATGTTTTGATTATGATTTGTTGTTCGGTTGAATTCGTGGAAACAGGGGCACAGTCAGACGAAGCAATTTGGAACTTTACTGATTATGCTCTGGACAAAAATCCAGATACTCGTATTGGACTCTCGATGCTTTGGAAAGATTTTCCTGGACAATATGAAAACGCAAGTGATTATAAGAACGGAAGCGAATTGTTGTACGATTCTTGGGTTCGATTGGCCTCAAACTTAAGCAGTGATTACCCTGGTGCAGATATTTTCACATTCCATCACGGAGCTGTAGCATATGAATTACGGGACATGTTTGAAACGGGCCAACTTGAGGAGGACCTCGACCAACTAACGGGTCGAAAAGCAACCTCCGTTTTTATTGACGAGAAGGGACACGCTGGACAAATTATGATCGATACTGGCACACTCATCTGGCTTCATGCTGTTCACGGTGTCGAACCGTTGGATGTGCCAGAATTTACCCAATGGAACACCGACATTCGAGTCATCGCACACTCTCTTCTGAATGAGGAAAATCAAGAGTAGCGACAAATCATTTCCATGAAATCGCAAGGGTTCTTGCAAACCCCTCGAGACATTATGGAGGAGTACAATGGGTGTTCAGCCCCCCAGTACACTGCCTACCCATTGATTACTCTTCTTCGACATCATTTGACATCATCATAGCAACAGGTCTAGTACGCTCATTTTCGTCTAGAATTAGCCTTGCAATGATAATCATTGGCGCACCGATTATAGCGCCTGCAATACCCCAAACCTGGGAGAATAGCATAACTGTGAGCAATAACACGAATGGTGAAATACCAATTTTTGCGCCTGACAGGTTTGGTTCAACAAATGACCCAAACACTTGCTGGTTACCAATCAACAGAGCCAACATGATTATTGCCGATCCCGGTTCAAGCATAATAAAACCAATCAATACTGGAGGGATTGTCGCAAACAGTGCACCAAGAATTGGTATGAAATCTAGTAAGAAACACAGTATTCCAAACAGGAACCAACCGGGTAAATCAAATCCAATTGGCGAAATTATGATCGTCATTACTAGTGCCTGACCAGCACTACAGGTCACCTTTGAGACAACATATGCAGTGATTGATTCTGTAGATTCATTAACGATTTTTTTAGCTCTATCATAGGAATTTGGAAATGCTGCCCCAAATCTTTTGGCAATCGTATGCTCTTCTAAAACGATGAACAGTAAGAAAATTAGCACTGTAATCATGGTGGTAAAGAAACCGCCTAGGGAGCCAAGAATTGCCAATACGAATGTTTCTATGTTACTGGGCGATGCTGCTTCATTAATCAAGTCAGCATCTGAGAAAATCGCCTCCAAGCCATAAAGGTTTGAATCAGCATACTTAACCCGCTTTTCCTCAAATGCTGCGGTAATTTCAGGCACTTCATCGATGAATTGTGAAAGGTTGTCATACAAGAATATCGATATGAAATACATCGTAATTATGAATGTCAGAATAACTGAACCGTATGAAACAAAACGATTACCAGACTTTTTGTAAATATATTGCTCGGGGGGCTTGATCATGAAATATAGCAATATAGCGATTGCTAATGGCATCAAGATTGATTTCAAATGAATTAGGGCTAAATAGACCACTAAACCAACGATAGCAACGCTAGCAGCCGTTGTTCGCTTAGAATCTATGCCGACCTTGGACAACTCTTCCATGCACAGTTTTTTGTTAATGTTAATCTAAAGTTTCCCCCAGAATATTTCCTAAACGGGCTGTTTGAGCATGAATAGAGTTCTACGGCCAATCAAAGGACATTGTTGACCAATTCATTCAAGTCTTGTGGTCGTCCACAATAATGGCAACGAAGTTCTAGTGGATCCCTTGAGACGACCTTCAATCGATGAGGTAGTGGCTCTCGCAGATTTGAAGTGATACAATTAGACATGGTACACTGCACTACATTGACTATTTCATCGCCGAAATTGATGGTCATTTTCTCTGCTACAGTATATGCTCTGATAATAGCAACATGGGCGTCAGGAGCGACCAATGCAAGACGATCTAATTCACCCTGAGTCAATTCTCTATCCTCAACTTTGATGATATCCTTTGTACCCATTTTTTTGGAAGGGACGTTCATTACCAAAGAAACCGGAACTGAAGTTTTGTCGTCAATCCCTAGCATGTCTAGAACCGTTAACGCATGTCCTTGTGGAATATGATCTATCACCGTTCCATTGCGAATTGCTGTTACTCTCCTCATGCTGTCTTCATTTGACATTATAATGCACCTCCCGCTTTCTTAACGTCTGTGGGAACCGTAACTCCGAGCAATTTACACAAAAGGGCCATACGAGCGACTACTCCATTAAACGCTTGTTCGAAGTATCTAGCATGTCTAGTATCATCTACCGATGGATGTATTTCATCTACTCTGGGCAGTGGATGCATAATTATCATTCCCGCCTTTACGTCAGATAAATGGTTAGCATGAAGTTTGTAGGCTCCAGCAACCTTAGTATATTCATCTTCATCGGAGAATCTTTCTTTTTGGATTCTTGTCATATAAACGACATCGGCATCGTTCATCATAGAGTAAAGATCTTCAGTTTCGGTAATTGTGGCTCCATGTCCTTGCAAATCTGAAACAATTTCTGCCGGCATCTTCAATAGTTCGGGGCTAGCAAAGACTAATTCACAACCAAACCTTGTCAATGCATGAGAAAGAGAGTGAACTGTTCTACCATACCTTAAGTCACCTGCTAAGACGACTTTCAAACCTTCTAACTTGCCCTGCGCTTGCTTGATGGTAAATAAGTCAAGCATGGTTTGAGTTGGGTGATGACCAGCACCATCGCCACCGTTCAAAATTGGCACCCTTGCGGAATCTTGCGCATATTGAGCAGCTCCTTGGCGTGGATGGCGCATAGCAATGATATCGGTATATCCGTCTACCATTTGTATTGTATCGAACAAGGTTTCACCTTTGACCACGGATGATGTTTTGACATCTCCAAGGTTGACCACATCGCCGCCAAGGCGTTTCATGGCAGTCTCAAATGACATTCTAGTTCGAGTACTTGGTTCAAAGAATAAATTCCCCAGAATTCGTCCTTGTAGCAGAGGTAAATACAACTCACCTTTAGCGACGGGTAGAAGTCTTTCTGCATCATCCAGAATTTCAAGTATCTCTTCATTGGTCAAATCATCCATGGTAATTAGGCCACTCATAGTCGTCCCTCCGTTCATAACGAGAGCAACAATCTCATGAACATTGTCTTTGCAAACAACAAGATTCTTTCTTGACTATTTGAAGGGCATACTATATGTTTGAGGCCTGTAGTGGACAATCATGGATGCGTGGTCTGATGTCGAAGGCGCCATCCAAGCAGCCATTAAACAACGAACTGACCGCCTCGAGAAATTAGTTGCCACCTCTTCAATGTTGATTTTACTAGGTGCAATATGGTTAGTATGGCCTACTTTATCTGTAGCAGCCAAAGGTGAGGGCGGTTTACTAACCGGATTAGGCATGCCAATAATTATACTAATTTGGGGGCTTCTTGTTCAAGACATTGGCCTTACCAATCCAAGTGCTAGAACAAGGGTTGGTGCATCAGCAACAATTGCGTGGCCTGTTTTACTGATGATTGCTAGTAAGGAAGTCACAAGTATTTCTGAAATTACTGTAACAGGACCTATCTTGGTAGCTATTGCGGCGTCATCATGTTTCGTTTATTCACGAGCCGTTCTCAAAGGTGGTCTCGATGTCCAACGTTTTCGTTCATTAATGACCGGAGTCGGTTTTGTCGCAGCATTCTCCCTTTTTATTGGCGACATACCTGAACCCTCTTCGACAACTTGGCTAACCAGTGTTACAGTATTGGGAGTTACAGCAATACTAACGATTTATATTTGGGTGTCGGGTGACGAACAGAAGGGACTTAGGCGAGAATTTAGTAAGCGCCTTGACCGCTTGGAAACAAGAATACTAATTCTAAAAACCGAGAATGCTGCTGTGGATCAGGCGTCTAGCTTAATCATGACAGCGCGCGAAGAGGGGCACGTTGACCCAGAACTTGGCATGAAATTACTTGATGATGCGGAGGAGGATATTGAACGTTCACTTTCCTTAGCAGGAGACGTTCTAATTGTCAAAGAAGATGCTAGAAATAGCGTTAAGCAAGCCGAAGATATTGCCCCTTCTGCGAAAAAGGCAAGAAAATCATTTGATATGGGAATCAGGGAAATTGAACTTGGTTCATTAAGAGAAGGAGAAATGTTGTTTAGACAGGCGAAGAAGCGTGCAATGGAGGTTATCGAATGGTGGCAGAAGGCCGAAGCCGCAATTACCAAATCAGCAAGGCTTCTTGATGGTAAAAGTGGTGAAAATATTGACCATCTTCACGAAATGTTAGCCGATGCCAAGAAGAAACTCGCTGCTGAATCGCCGAAAAAGGCGTTTGAATATGCCTTCACAATTCCAGCCCAGTTAGCTGCTGGAGATGATGCACTAGGCCGTGCGGCAGAGGCAATCAAGGAAGCTGAGCGACAACTAGCGCAAACTGATGGACTTGATATTGGGGAGTTAAAGACCAGATTAGATAATGCTTCGACCGCATTAGATGCTGGAAATGCTAGCCAAGCTGTTGGCCTTGCTGATGGAGTTGTTCGCAGTATTAAGGCTGAGAGAGTAGCAATGGACGATACTAGAAGGGCCTTGCGACAAAAGAAGAAGTTAGTCAAGCAATTCGAATCACGCCAAGATAGTGACCAGTGGCAAGCAAAACTAGATGAAATCATCAAAGCAGCAGACGAAAAACAGTGGACTCATGCTGCAACCCTACTAGACCGAATGACGGCAGCACTAGACAAATCGGGAAGAGAAGCGGATGAAGCTAGAGAATTGCTTGACTTCGTGACCGAAGAATGGAAGATTCTACGCAACCAATTAGAGGCTGCGATGATTAAGGCAGATGATAAAGAACGACTACAGTGCGAGGCAAGTATTTCTAAGGCCGGCGAAGAACTGTCAGTCGGTAATATCGAGAGTTGTTTAGAAAATCTCTCGGTAGCAGATGATTTAATGGAAAAATTACGGCGTAGGATTTGATTATTCGCCCATCTCAACTAGAACATCACCTTGTTGAACCTGATCTCCCATAGAGAAGTTCACCTTTGTAACTACTCCATCTGTTGGCGCAACTATTCTGTGTTCCATCTTCATGGCTTCCATAACCAGCAATAATTCACCAGCCTCAACTGTTTGACCATCTGCAACCTTGACTTCGAGAATCTTGCCAGGCATCGGTGCAGTCATACTACCCTCTGAATCTCCGTCTGCAGAGCCTGCTTCCGTTTTCTCAATACAGAATGTATGTCCATCGAGATGAACCCACCAAACATCTCCAACCTTAGCAGAATGAGCAATTCTAGACCTACCGTCTGGTGTGTGAACCATTATTCGGCCATCGGCTAGAACGCTTGCTTGGTATTCTCCAAGCAGCCAATCTTGGCCATCCCTAGCGACGGTTACTTCCACCATCTCACCGTTGACTTTGAATTCGTGCATCATCAAGGATACCTCCGATTCAAAGTTTGGAATGGGCTTATTGGCCCTTCATTTGACTCCCCTTTCTGTACTTGAGTTCTGTGTAGTCCGGCACTCTCGCTCACTGATGCTACCATTAATGCACCATCCAAAGATGAGTCTGAATAAGTTGGAGCCCAACCATTAGGCCAAACTCTTTCAATCAGAGTAGTATCTGTTCTACCTGAAACTACATCCCTGTTATCGCACAATTCACGTAAAAATCGAATGTTGGTTGTCGTCCCTAGTACGACAAACTCATCTAGAGCCCGTCGCATACGTTCCAGTGCTTCCACTCTAGAAGGTGCCCAGACAATCAATTTAGCCAGCATTGGATCGTAATTTGGCGTAACCATGTCTCCCTCTCTAACACCAGTATCCAGCCTAATACCAGGCCCTGTTGGGGCTCTAAATACCGCTAATGGACCAATTGCAGGTAGGAAGTTATTGGTTGCGTCCTCTGCGTACAAGCGAACCTCAATGGAATGTCCACGCATCATCAAATCACCACAACTCATTGGCTCACCTGCTGCAATTCGCAATTGTTCTCTCACCAGGTCGACCCCAGTAACCATTTCAGTAACAGGATGTTCAACTTGAATTCTAGTGTTCATTTCCAAGAAGAAAAACTCACCGTTTGAGGCAAGTAAGAACTCAACTGTCCCTGCTCCAACATAATCTACTGCTTGAGCAGCCATTACTGCTGCTTCACCCATTCTTGCTCTCAGGCCATCGGTCATAACATGGCAAGGAGCTTCTTCAAACACCTTCTGATGACGGCGTTGTACACTACACTCGCGCTCTCCGAGGTGAATGGTACGTCCGTGAGTATCTGCTAAAACTTGAATCTCGACGTGTTTTGAGCCGGTTAAGAGTCGCTCGACATAAACTCGCCCGTCCCCAAAAGCCGCGATTGCTTCTCTTCGAGCACCTTTGATGGCTTCTTCTAGGTTGGCAGAATCCTCAACCTTACGCATACCTTTGCCGCCACCGCCAGACGATGCTTTGAGAAGTAACGGATATCCAACTCTTTCACTCGCCTCAACAATTGCTGAAATCATCCCTGCTTCATCTTCAGATTCGATTTCTTCACCGGGAATTACTGGGACTCCTGCAGCCTTCATTGTCATCCTAGCAGTCATCTTGTCGCCCATCATTTCAATCGCATGTGGTGAAGGTCCAATCCAATTAATGCCGGCATCAATTACTGCCTGAGCGAAATCAGCACGCTCAGATAAAAATCCGAACCCAGGATGTATTGCATCTGCGCCATGCTCAGCCGCAATAGCAAGAATTTGTTGCTGATTTAGGTAAGTCTCCCCTATTGTATCACCAACTAATGGAACGGCAATGGTAGCCAATTCAGTGAATAACGAGCCTGCATCATTTTCGGCATAAATAGCAACAGAAGTCAATCCGGCTTCACTACAGGCTCGCAAGATTCTGCAGGCTATCTCGCCACGATTGGCAACTAGCACAGTATTTATCATGATATCACCCGTTCAAGATTTCCAGTTTGCATCACGCTTATCCAAGAATGATGAAAGCCCTTCCTGTCCTTCTTTCGAGCCTCTCATCTTACTAGTGAAGTCTAACGTGTAATCTCTTAGTTCTTCATCAGTTCCTGTCCATCTATCGAAGCCTAGTGTGAGTTCTTTTGCCAAGGTAACCGCACACGGACCAGTAGTCATCACTTCAGCAATCAGCTGTTGAACTGCTTCATCTCTTGCATCGTTGCTTACGACAACCTGTTCGATAAAGCCAGTTCTTAGAGCCTCTTCTGCGTTGATTCTGCTAGCTTGCATGGCGAGCCTTCGGAAACATGCCGAGCCCAAACGACGGTAAACATAGGGGCCAATTACCGCTGGCAGAATTCCCAATTTACCTTCCGAGAGTGCAATTTTGATGTTATCGGTGGCGATGACGTGGTCAAGACATGCCACTAGGCCTGCGCCGCCACCAAGAGCCACACCAGAAATCGCCCCAATAGTGAAACATGGATGTGACCATAGTCCGTTGAATAAACGATCTAGTCGTTGTGAATCGAGGCGGTTCTCTTCAGGTGAATTAGCCCCTGCATCTCGCATCATGTTGATATCTGCGCCGGCGCAAAAGTGCTTACCTGCGCCGCTAAAAACAATGATTCGCAAGTATGCATCGCCAGACTCATCAAATAATTCGCCGACTCTTCCAACACTTCGCTCTGCAGTCCATTCAAAAATTTCACAGAGTTCTGTTATCATTTGAACATTCATTGCGTTGTATTTGTCCTCTCGATTGAGTTCAATGTAACATATCGGGCCTTCAATGGTCACAGATACAAGTTCTGTTGCGGGCAATGATTCCATAATACTCATAATTAAACCTCCAATTGCAAATTTAAATTTTCAATTGAGAAATCACATCCTAAAGACGCCAAATCTATCATCTGGCAATGGTGCGTTTCTCGCTGCGGACAGACATAGGCCAAGAACGTCCCTTGTATCTCTTGGATCGATAATTCCGTCATCCCAAAGTCTAGCTGTTGAGTAATATGGGCTACCTTCTGTTTCATATTTGTCGAGAATTGGTTGTCTAAATTGTTCTAATTCATTGCCTTCCATAGCGGGTAAACCTTCTCTAGCCCTTTGGTCTTGTTTTACAGTAGCCAAAACATCAGCAGCTTGTGGTCCGCCCATCACTGAAATTCTACTATTTGGCCACATAAACAGGAACCTTGGGTCGTATGCCCTACCACACATACCGTAGTTTCCAGCACCGTGAGAACCACCGATAATAACAGTAAATTTAGGGACATTCACGCATGATACTGCGGTGACTAGTTTAGCACCATCCTTGGCTATGCCACCTGCCTCGTAAGCCTTTCCAACCATGAATCCTGTAATATTTTGTAAGAATACTAGTGGAATTCCTCTTTGCCCACACAATTCAACAAAATGAGCGCCCTTCATTGATGATTCTGAGAATAAAATGCCGTTATTGGCAACAATTCCGACCTTGTGCCCGTGTATGTGAGCGAAACCACAGATTAGCGTAGTGCCATATCTAGATTTAAATTCATGAAATCTGGAGCCGTCAACGATTCTGGCAATTATTTCCTTGATGTCAACAGGTGTTCTATTATCGGTTGGAATTAATCCGAGCAAGTCCTCAACATCGTGGGCTGGCTCTTCTGGAGGTTGTCCTGCAGATGGTGCAAGTTCCCTTGGCCCAAGGTTTTCGACGATATTTCTTACCAACCTCAATGCCTCAGGCTCATCCTCTGCGAAATGATCTGCAACGCCTGATTGTGCTGTATGTACATCTGCCCCACCTAATTCCTCAGCAGTTACCTCTTCACCTGTTGCTGCTTTAACCAATGGTGGACCGGCAAGGAAAATCGTTCCGTTGCCTTTGACAATTATCGACTCATCAGACATAGCAGGGACATAAGCGCCCCCTGCAGTGCATGACCCCAATACAGCAGCTATCTGAGCAATACCATCGCCTGACATTCGAGCCTGATTTCTGAAAATACGACCAAAATGCGTGATGTCTGGGAATACTTCGTCTTGCATAGGCAAGAATGCTCCGCCCGAATCAACCAAGTAAATACATGGAAGATGATTTTCATGGGCAACTGTTTGTGCTCGAATATGCTTTTTGACAGTCATTGGATAATATGACCCTCCTTTGACTGTAGCATCGTTGGCAACAAATAGACACTCTCTGCCGTGCACCATACCGACTCCTGTAACTATGCCTGCACTGTGAGCTCGGCCATCATACAAATCATATGCAGCAAGTGGCGAGAGTTCTAGGAAAGCAGTTCCTGGATCGATTATACGCTCAATCCTCTCCCTAGGCAATAATTTGCCACGGCCACGATGCCTGTCGACGTATTTACCACCGCCGCCATTAGATGCAGTGCCTAATCGTTCTCGCAGTGTCGAAATGAGCGCTAGATTGTGTTCTTTGCGCATTTGATACTCTGAATCTGCTCGATTTACCCGTGTTGGCAATCTGTCCATAGTACCCCTCGTAACAATGCAAAAGGACTCGACATTTAACGATTCAAGTTGTTGAATCAAACATCAAGGGTCAGTCTGCCAATATCCCTCAACCCTGGGGCAAGACCGACGATTAGTACTGCTAAAACAATCAGCATTCGCATGTGAATTTGACGTCTTTCGACTCGCATCTCAATGAATAACCAAACTATAGCCGCAACCAAACAGGCCTTCACAATGGCGAATAACCATGCCCCTGGAGGATTACTTGATTCCATTAATGGTTCAATGCCCATTGACTCAGCAATACCAACACCGAATTGAATAACAGCATCACTAACCGGATGCTTTTCTCCATAGCCAAATAAATCGATACCTACCATGGTAGCAAATCCATCACATAGTTGGCCAAAAACCATCGCTAGTACCATTGGATTTGCTAGCAATGCCTTACGCGATAATTGCTCAACTGGATGCTCTGCTACATTTTCGCCTGCGTCTTCCCAAGCCTTCAGCGTGATACCATTAGGCAATACCCCAGGTTCGTAATCAGTGAGGTTCATGTGTCGTGCGTCATCCTTGCCATAGCGGTAGAGGTAGTAACACACAATTGCTGGCAGACCGAGGACTACAAATGCTGGCCACAGAGGTTGAGATTCAACAACTCGGCCACTTTCTTGTTGCCATGGTGATGCGATGAATTGGAACCAATGGAATAGACCCAAAACCGATGTTGCACTACCAAATGCAATCAATCCCCTAGTTAATGCTGGCCAATCGGCACACCTAACTAAAACCCAGAAAAGTACGTAAAGCGATACTGGGAAACCAATAGTCACCCATAATTTGTCCATATCCGGATGTGATGCGTAACTAGGCTGATACAGTAGGCTCCAATGAAGGAATAGTAGCAATCCAAGGGTAATGAATAACACGGTTCGGCTTTTTTCACGGTCGTCATCATCAGTTGAACCATCCCATTTGCTGGCTAATTGGTGAGCGATAAATGCCGTACCTACCAGCCATACTGCAAGATGAATGTGAATTACTGGAGAGATAAGTAGCCAATCCAAGTCCGAATTGAAGAAGTCTGAATCTTCCAAAACTCTTAGCACTGGAGCGAGTATCACCCATGAAATTAATGCAAACATCATTTTGTCATCTGCTGGAAGGTTCATTTTCCTAAAAACCGCTTGTAAAATAACTACACACATCAGTACTGTTGTGGCATAGAGTGCCGTGTTCTCTGGGGAATATCCGGCATCACCTGCCGAGCCGGCATCTTTGACGATTGGATCCCACACAATAGGCTTCAATCCGTCTGTCCAGAATATATCGTTAGCAAAAATCAACCCGCATGAGATAAGTGTAAATACACCTACTGCAAACCATATTGCCGCTTTTTCTAGCGGCGAGTAAAGGCTTGGATGAAGTGACTTAACCTCATCTTCGAACAGCGCTTCAATCTCTGCAGCCGTTGCCATATCAAATTCCACCGTCCCCTAATTCATGAAGATTAGGTTCTTGCGGAATTGCAAATCACTCTTCTTCGCCATCTTGTAGTCTAGCGATGAGGTCTGCTTTCTTACCGCCAACAGGTAGACCCTTGGCCTTCAAACGCTCTTTCAAGTCACTAACCGACAGTTTGGACAGGTCTTCAACATCTCCATCATCTTCGCCATCCAAATCTGGGATGACTCTAGGTTCGTGTACTTCAACGAAGGAAACTTTGCCACATTCAACTGCGTCTCTAATCATAGTGACTAAACGGAATTTCAGCATTGCTGCATTGGTATCAAACAACATTGCTTGAGGAAGAATAATCGATAGGTCATCGCCCTTGAAGGATACCTCGAAGCCGGAGTGTCCTGAATTGGATTCTAGCAGGCCGAGAACCTTGTCTTCCTTCCCCTTGACTTCTTTGATAACGGTAAACACATACTTCAGGGTTTTACCTGCCATTGGGTGATTGTAATCAATTCTAGCACGGCCTGCAGCCAAATAGGAAAGGTAGCCTTGTCGGCCGTTAATATTCACAGGTGCACCCAGGTACAGTGAGTTAGGATCTTGAACCGCTCTGCGTAATTTATCGATACTGATTGTTTCAACCAGTGATGCGTCTTTTTCACCATAAGCGTCAGCTGGTGCGATTTCGACTTCGACTTCCTTGCCTACCTTGGCATCCTTTAACGCAGTCTCAAACCCTGCGATTAGATTACCTGTGCCAACGATACATACCATTGGAGTGTAACTTCTACCCTCTTGATGCATTTCATGCTCTTTGGCAATTTCCTCTCTTGTAGTTTCAATCAAGTCACCAGTTTCTCCGCTGAATAAGTCGTAATCAACATGAATTATTGCTCCATCTTCCATGATATATCCTCCTTTAGGGATAGTCGCCCGACAGACCTCCCCTTGATAATATCTCGGTTAAGTGAAATACTATTCTTGCTCGGTTATTTCGTTGTTTCTAGCGACTAGTTGCCTGTTTTTGATAATTCCACTACAAGTTACGCCCAACATTCCGAGCATCATAATTGACCAGCCAATCCAAACTAGATGGGAACCGGGTAAATCATAGATGGTTACTCTAACCAAGTTAACAGAATCAAAACCGTCCGAGGAAGTTTGCTGCATCAAACCTTGAGCTTGCGTTCCATCAAAGATGAAAACCATGTCGCCCGACCAACGAGATAACACATCTACCTCTGAGCGGGCAGTACCCGTCCTATCAAATCTCAGCATTCCCGGCTCGACTGTACCAATCTCCTCAAATTCACCGTCGTGGTAATCATAAACCGTTATCAAAACCCCTACGAAACCATCACCTACTTCCAAGTCTTCCTCTGTAGCAACTAATTCTGTGAATTCAAATCCGTAATCACCATCAATGATTATTTCATCTTTAACTAACGTAATTCGGTGACTTGCATCACCACGATCAACTAGAACTGTGGTGGTTATATGGCCAATCAACAATAGAACTAGGCCCAAATGAACTATATGAGCGTTGAGTGGAATACGGAGCAATGATACGGTTTTGTTAGATTTTTTAGCCTGGTCTTTAATCTCAAGTACCAAGGGTCCAACAACAAATAGTAACATCGGTAAAGATAGCCATGCGACAAAACCACGGTCGATGTATTGTGATAATGCGGTTGATGAATCGCCGCCAAGAGTATCAGAATAAAATACAGCCATTAAAACAGAAAAGGTTGTTACTAAAATTAATGCATACACTGTGTTTTTCGGTGCAAATTTCCTGCGTGTATACAAAACCATGGCGCCGGCAAAACCCAGTAAAAACGGAGCACCATACAATTCGTGGGCATCGAAGTTAACTGTATCTATGCTTTCGAGTAATATGACCAAGGTCAGCATAAGGTATAGGCTAACAAGCATCACTGATGACCAAAGAGCAACACGTGTCAGTTGGCCTTTAGTGAACCATTCTGTGCTTGATTGTGGCTCATTCTCTTCAGCCAAAAATGGTGCAAGGAATATCAAGATTACCACTGCAGCAAGCAAGACCTCTATCATTCCAGACCAAGCACCTGCTAATGCCAACATTATGCCCAAACTTGCCCAGATCCACTCTTGTGTAGCATTATCAGAATAATACATTGGAGTGAACAAAATAATGAACAATAATACAAAAAATGGTTGTGGAATTAACAAAAACAGTAGAGCTGGAAGTAAAACTATTGACGGCAAATATTTCCCAGAAAAATACGTCCAGCCATTCGATGACCCATCATTAGAAGGATTTGAAATCTTATCTAGTCCCACAAAGGAAAGCATTAGGCCGATTATTGCAATATCAGGGATCCAATGGTATAGATCAGCACCAAATGGTATAGCCATTGCTGCCCCTAGAGTTGGAATTAGTAAGAAAAAAGCGGAGTTAGTAGACTCTTTCTCGTGATGGTAGGTACGGTTAAGCATCAACCAACAGCCGATAATTAGTAAAATAAACATCACATATGTCATGATTTCAACCCCCGCCATTGTATCATTTTTTAGTAGCATCATTCGAGAAAAAGCGTCAGCAGGTGCTGTTCCACTATCAGCAGTGACAAAGGTGTGAACAGATGATGCCCAAACACCACCTGCTCTAGTGACCAGTGTAGCAAATAACGCTAGAGCACCTACAACTAAACCTGCGCCAATCCAGCCTTTGTCACTGACTTTACCAGGTCTAGTTCGCAAATGTGATACTCCAACTAATGCCAACCAAGGCAGGAAAGACCCTGTTTCAACAGGATCCCATGCCCAATAACCGCCCCAATCTAGGATTAAATAAGCCCATAGACCACCAAGACCGATTCCTATTGTGGTAATCAATAAGCCTGGCCTAGTGACCGCAATGATTCTGTCACCAATTCCTTGGGTTTCTTTGGTAAATATACCTGACAAAGAAATCGCAGTTATGAAGATACAAAACGAATATGCAAGGAATATTATCGGCGGATGGATGACCATCAAATCGGTTTGCAGCAACTCATTAAGGCCAGAACCAAAGAAGAAGTCCGGTGTTTCCTTGAATGGGTTGAGAACAATAGCAATCAATAGCAAAGTGAGGGCGAATCCATACATGACACGCTGTCTAAAATCACGGGCGTTAATCGATTCTCTAGTTTTTCCTTGCATTGGCCTGCGCCAAATCCATGATAACAAAGAGAGCCATACTACCCACATTAGAATGGGACCTTCACGAGCAGCCCAGGTTGCAGCAAAGCGATATTTGAACGGCAATGATTCTCCGCCAAAGGCAACTACGTACTGTATCGAGGTGTCGTTAACAATAAATCTACTCACTAGAGCAAAAAACGGCAATGCAAGACAAACATGGGCTGCTATAGCACCGAGCACAGACCTCTCATACAAGGCGGGTTGAATCATCAATACGATTGCGGCAAGGCATGCAATCCACAACGTAGCCTCCCACATAGCCTTCGCTACCTCTAATTCTTGATGGATTTATCTCTCGTAATAATCTGTGGATAGAGAATTACCAGCCAAAGTGTTTGGCTCGACTATATCCGAAGGAGAGAAGCACTGATATTACCTTCTTTGTTAGTAAAGCAGGTTTTCTCACCAGAATCTTCAAACCGATTCCTAACTTTTGGAATGGTGACATATTACCTAACTCATCTGGTAAACAGCGAGCCATTGTCGACATTTCCTCATCAGTCAATTCATACAAAGCGGTCTTGCCTTTCAATATTTTATGATACGGTGGGAAGCGCTTCTTCCAAGCTGCTTCATATGGCATTAGGGAAGCCTTAGACAAATCATTTGCTGTAATTGCTTTAGCAATCACGTTTGCTGCTTCTCGGCCTGACCATAATGCAAGATGTGATCCTCCTTCAAACAAAGGAGAGGTAAATCCTGCTGCATCTCCAACGAGTATTACACCATCTTCAACTGTCACTTCTCTTGGGCCTGAAATGGGGATAGTTCCACCGAATGGCCTGACCTTAACAGACTGATCACGCCATTGCGGATTGACCATTGGTTTACCGTCCAAGTAAGTGTCTTGAATGAACTTATCAAGGTACTTTATAGCACCCTTTTTGTCAGTTGTTACCAAACCAACATTGGCTCTTTCGCCCTTCTTTGGTATCATCCAAACATAACCATGTGGTGAATATTGTGGCCACAAATAAAAGTCGAGGTAGCCATCGTTTTCAACATCGGTCATTTCGTACTGGAATCCGGCAATAACCTCTACCTCGGTTCCCATATCAAGTAGTTTTGAAGAAGCACCAGCAACTCCTGAAGCATCAATCACCGCTTTAGTATAAATCGGGAAATTTTCACCTTTGCCGTCAATTTTCCAATTGGTAAATTGATTTTCGCTATTGTAAATTCTTTCCATTGAAGTTACTTTATGACCTAAGTGAAGAGTAGAACCGAGATTTCCCGCCTCATCCATTAACCACTGTTCAAACAGGTGCTTCTCAAGCACATATCCGGGCTCCGTTAGCAGTTTTTCTGTTCCATCGGGGAAGATTACCCTAATACCCTTGACATCAAGGGCTTTAACGTGGTCTGGAATTTCTAAGTCTAGATTTTGCACCGCCATCTCAGAGAGACATTCACCACAGTGAACTGGCACACCAACAGATGGATCGGCCTCTACTACCATTGTCTTGAGGCCAGCTCTAGCGCTGTGAATTGCTGCTGAGCCGCCACCAGGTCCCGCTCCGATGACCAAAACATCGACCATATCGGCCTCTTCTGCCATATACATGCTAGCCATATTCAGTCCATCAATGAAGCGGTTGGAACCACATGGGATACTACGCAGGTTCAAAGGTATAATCATGCTGGGATAGGCGTGGCTTGGAAGACTCTGAAGCGCTGGATGCACCACCTCGAGTCGAGAGGCGAAATGCTACGTATATCTCGGCCCGTGGACGTCGTGTATGAGGCAGGGGCAATTGCTGACTTACTAGTGAAGAATGACGGCCCTGCAGTTTTGTTTGAACAGCCACGACTCGCTGACGGAACAATTTCTAAAATCCCACTTGTGATGAATATTTTTGGCAGTAATGACAGAACTCTGAGAGCACTTGGCGCTTCCCATGAGACCGAAGTTGGTGACAGAATGGTAGCAATGATGAAACCTGACATTGGTGCTTACATGAGAGCACCTTGGAAGGCATTACCGTTGGTAAGAGACGCTCTTGCTATGCCACCTAGAAAGAAGTGGCGAGGCAAGTGTCAACGAGTTAGACTGGATACCGATTTGACTAAGTTGCCAATTCCCAAAACTTGGCCGATGGATGGTGGTCCATTCGTCACCCTGCCCCTGGTAGTAACCAAGGACCCTAAATCCGGCGAGCACAATTTAGGTATGTATCGAGCTCAAGTGTTCTCTGAAAAAGAAATAGGTTTGCATTGGCAAATACACAAACATGCGGCTGACCATGCAGCTGCAATTGGGGAGAAACAGAAGATGCCTGTCGCCATCTGTATGGGCGGGCCGCCAGAACTGATTTTCTCTGCCATTGCCCCATTACCTGACAACCTTTCAGAGTATCAATTCGCCGGAATTCTTGGCAGCCGATCTTTACGAATAACTAAAGCACTTACACAAGATTTGATGGTGCCTGCTGAAGCAGATATTGTGATTGAAGGATACTGTATACCTGGCGAGACAAGATTGGAAGGACCTTTTGGAGATCACTTTGGCTTCTATTCGCTTACCGGACAATATCCAGTAATGCACGTAACAGCAATCACCGCAAGAAAAGATGCCGTACTTCCTGCAACAATTGTCGGCCTGCCGCCGATGGAAGATGGTTATCTTGGAGAAGCAATTGGTAGGCAATTCTCACCAGTCCTGCAATTCCAGCATAGGGATGTGAAAAGCGTTCACCTACCATTAGA
>VMHT01197602.1_pt1 | contig 17372 bp, 12 predicted proteins | sample 4693611 | NCBI WGS metagenome assembly VMHT01 (sample SAMN12280063, study PRJNA550983) | marine metagenome | isolation source: seawater sampled from same location over 5 years 0.02-0.2 micron viral filtrate | place: USA: collected off the coast of southern California halfway between the port... ...
AAGAATGATGGCTAAGCGAGGTGACCCGGTTGCCAAGGCGTTTGCAGGCTCTCTACATGCATGTCATGATGAAGAATTTACCACAGTAGGTAAATTCTCATCGGCATCGTTTGGCTCTGCTTCATTTGTTAGAAGAGGTGATGGAAAACAAGGATATCTTGCAGGTTTACAGAACTATACCAACGTTACATTGCGAATGTTGCCATGGGAGGAACACGCAAAGAGAGGGATGTATTTCTTCTCGTGGAAGGGTGGTTTTGTTTGTACTGGACCTGACCCCTCGCCGCCGAATGAATGGATTGAGGATGTTGTTGAGCGTTCTCGATTTGATTTCAAAATGAAGATGATTAATGGGAATAAGGTTTGGTATACAAAAAGTATCGATATAGAGAGCCTTAACAGCGATAATTTGCCCGATGATTGTATTATTTTCTCATTTAAACAAGGATCTTCACTTTACATCGGCTTCGAAGAATTGGAGTCCGGAGATAAAAAAGATACATCGTTTATTCAGCATCTAGCATTATCTATGCTACCCCCGTTTTTACCATCAATCGTAGACATCAAGGCAAATTGGGTTCCAAAAGGCTGGCCTAATGAGAGAGAGTTGCCTAAAGATTCGCTTGATGGGGTTGACAAAATTCTAGACGCTTGGCAAGGTCTAGTAATGAATGAAGGTGTTGTAGCACAAGCAATTAGAAGGTCGGTGTTAGATTCCATCGAACACGGTTTAATTGTTAATTCAAAATGGTACGCTTGTGATTCCTTCGAACAAGTAAAAGATGCTCTTAGAGATGTTGCAGGTTCTAATGATGAAAAAGAATTGACAGCACACATCCTGTTAGCTTGTTATAATGCTGGATTCGATGAAGACATTGGACTAATCATCAATACTCGTGGTGAAACCTCAGATAGAAAAACACCATCACTTGAAATTATCGAAGGTGCAAGTTGCGGAGATATACTTGGTGTTCTCTGGGAAGATTTTGGCTTGCAAGCGTTAGGAGAGATTGGTATTAATGGAGATGAGGCTGAAGAAATTTGGGGAGGGCAAAACGAGAAGCCGAAGCCTTTCGGGAAATTCCTGAAAAGTCTTGACAGTGCAAGGGAGAAGGCGAAACTATCGTCTTTAATTCCAACCAAAACAGGGGAGTTGGATGGTGCTAGTGGACATATTGTTGATTTGATTAGAATGGGTCTGTTGGAAGGTCTAGGCAAGGCAGAAAGACTTGCTACATCGAGGCATTCATCAATATCTGAAGCAGCAGCGTCTTGGGCGTGGCTACTTGCTGCAGATCGTTCATCAGGCCAAGAGTGGCATTTTGACGGTGATGCAAGAAATAAAGCTGGGGCTTGGATGAATACGACCAAGTTACTCCTAAAGACTGGTAAAGACCTATTATCAGCAGAAGAAGACGGAGTTAAGCAACTACAAAAGGAGTGGTTTAGCCATCTGGCTAATCTGAAACAGGAAACCGGTGAGGCTTAACTCAAACGTTAGCAAAGCCTCTTTCAATATCTGCCCATAAATCTTCGATATCTTCTATTCCGATACTCATGCGGACATATCCTGGAACTAATCCTGCAGCATGCCTAACATCCTCGGGTATCATCATGTGGCTTGAGTTAAACGGACATTCAACTAATGATTCTACACCACCCAGACTAGTCGCTTCGTAAATCATCTCCAATCCGCGCATAAACGAGAGTGCTGCATCATCGCCACCTTTGACTACGAAGCCAATCATTCCTGTCCCAAGGGGTATGATTCTTTGTGCGACCTCAAATTGTGGATGCGATTCTAATGATGGGTGATTGACCCTCTCAATCATCGGATGTGCTTCAAGACGGGTGGCTAGTTCTGCTGCGTTGGAACATATTTGTGGCATTCTAACATGCAATGTGCGCATTCCACGTTCTAGCAAAAAACAAGAGTTTGGATCTGCGTTACCGCCGAAGTGAACCTTGCGGTGGAAAATATTCTCAATATGTTCTCTTGAACCAACTACTGCGCCACCGATTATGTCCGAATGCCCTCCTAGGTATTTTGTTGTCGAATGGATTACTAAGTCGGCGCCCAAAGATAGTGGGTTGCAAGCCCATGGTGAGGCAAATGTATTATCGATAATGCAGACTAATCCGTGCTTCTTGGCTAAAGAAGCCATTGCTTCCACATCACATACCTTCAGAACAGGGTTGGTTAATGTCTCAATATACAGAACCTTGGTATTTGGCTGAATTGCGGCTTCATAGGAATTTACATCTGTCATGTCTGCCATAGTAACTTCAATACCAAATCTCGGAAATTCCTCTGTCATTAGACCATAAGTCCCTCCATATACATCTGCAGAAGCGACTACGTGGTCTCCAGAAGACAATAACGCCATTAGAGTAGAGGAAATTGCAGCCATACCAGAGGAAAATACCTCGCCATCCTCTGCACCTTCAAGTGCGCATATCTTGTCGATTACGGCTTCAGCGTTAACCGAAGTGATTCTGGTGTACAGTAGTGCATGGTGGGCTCCTGCAGCCCATCCAGCATAGCGCTCATCAGTTAACTTGTAAGTTGAAGATTGGAAAATTGGGGTGTTTACCGCATCGCCAACATGATTAGTTCCAGAATGTACAGCCTTACTAGCAAAACGAGTGAATTTCGGGTTAGATTCTTTGGTCAAGGTGTTCCCTCAAACCCTCCAGTACTAGGAGGGTTTTGAACGATGCGCTCATGTTACTCTTGCTCGGTTTGTGGGTTTTCTTCACTTGATAATAATTCTACAATAATATTACCGATGAATAAGGCTCCACCGCCGATTAATATCCATATGCTCCAATCAACCATGTCGAGTTGTAATCCATATATTGTGGCCCAAACCGGTTCTAGAGCGTATATTATCGCAGCTTGAATCGGATGAAGATATCGTTGATACAAATTCAAGAATAGTAAACAGAAAAATGATCCCCCAATTCCTAGTAATAATACTGGAATCAAAACGCCATCAGAAAAAATCAGTCGCCACTGTTCTTGATTGGTCCCCTCTCCGAAGAAAAAAACAGTTAATGCTGAACATATTGTCACAACTATGAATGATGTCGTTGATACTGCTACTGGATCTCTTCTAGTCGTTATGTGTTGAGTAAATAAGATGTGTAGTGCAAACAGAAACGCGCAGAATACCGTAATGAATTCTGCAACCCCCCAAGTAAGGTGTGGAGGGCCTTGAATAAAACCTGCACCAAATGTAGCAAGTCCAACACCAACAATCATTATTTTTGTGGGTAATCTAAGGTGGTATGCTGAAGAAATAATCGCAGTAAAAACAACATATAAAGAAGTCAAAAATGCAGATACTGAAGGGTCTATGTCATCAAGCCCAATCATTTGGGAAAGATAAGCCAAGAACATTAGAACTCCTAGTATTAGACCATCTTGCCAGATCTGTTTGTCGTTCAAAGAGTCTCTCGCCTTTTTGAAAAATATTAACATCATCAAGGCCGCTATTGCGAATCGAGCGAATACCAAAGTCGCAACTACTCCATTTGTACCGAGTTCTGATTTTTCTTCGGGCAGGGCGTCTAAGGCCTGCTTCATCCAAATGAAAGTCGCTCCCCAAACTATAGTTACTGCCAAAAGAGCAATGATGGCAATTTGTCTTTCTCGTTTCGTACTTTCGAGGGTTATCTCCGCATTCATCGGCACCACCTCGGACATAATGTTGCTAAATAATTCGAGTGCATTATGATGATGGTTAAATTGGTGGTATTGAGTATTTTCAAAGATAAGCCTCAAAGAGTGCTTTAGATTCGTTACACACATGGCTCAGTCGGCGAATTCTTGGGAGTTACCAATAGACACTGGAGAAATCCCACAAAATGATGCTGTGTTTGATGCTATAGTTGTTGGGGGCGGCCCAGGGGGTTCGTCCGCAGCAGGTTATTTGGCTATGGCTGGAAAGTCAGTTCTATTACTCGAAAAAGGCCTGTGGCCTAGAGATAAAATATGTGGCGATGCTGTTGGTGGTAAATCATTAAGCCATGTCAAAGCACTAGGAGTGAAAGAAATCTTGGAAAGTACTCCGCATTTTAGAGTGACTGGGATAAAATTCTCTTCGCCAAAAGGCAAAACGGTTAGGGTTGCTCTACCAGAAGAGGATGTGCAAAGACTAGAAGCTGGATACTCTTTGCCTAGAATGCAATTCGATCATTTGTTATTCGATAGATGTCAACATTTAGTACGTGAGAATGGTGGAATGGTGATTCAAGATTGCGCCGTAACTCAGGTTTTATTTGATGATGGAAATGGCGGAGAAGACCCGGGACAGGGTATGGGAAATCAGCGTCATGCCAAGGGAGTGGTGGTAAAAATCGGCGGAAGAAACGGCGAAGAAAGAACCTATTTCTCTAAGGAAATAGTTGGAGCCGCTGGATATCAATGCCCTGTTGCAAAGGCCGTCGTTAAAGATTCATTCAGTGAAGAAATGGTCGATAATATGCATTATTGTGGCGGATATCGAGAATATTGGCGCAATGTAAAGGGTTGTGAAGGAGGCATCGGGGACATAGAAATTCATTTTGTCGATTCTGTAGTGCCTGGTTATTTTTGGATTTTCCCGGTTAACGATGAAGTTGCCAACGTCGGCATCGGCATGGTTATTGGGCTACTTAAGAAAGAAAAGAAGAAGTTGAAGGCCTTGCAAAAAGATGTGATAGAAAACCATCCGCTGTTCAAAGAAAGATTCGCCGATGCTGAAATGATTGGTGGTAGTGGCAAGGGATGGCAGTTACCGTTTGGCTCCCCGCGTAAGAAAGAGAAAAACCAGCCTCGTAGGGCGAGTATGCACGGAATTAGACTAGTAGGAGATTCTGCATCTTTGGTGGATCCTTTCTCGGGCGAAGGTGTTGGTAATGCATTAGTAACAGGAGAGTTGGCTGCAAACCACATCCTTGCTGGAAAAACTCCAGAAGAATATCAAGCTGAAATGTGGAAAATTCTTGGTCCTGAATTAACCAATTCTTACCGTATGCAGAAACTAAGTCGTAAGAAATGGTTGTTGAATTGGTTCGTTGGTAAAGCGAGCAAGAAACCTCAAATCCAAGAAATGATGACAGAAATGATTGCTTCAAAAGAGGCTCAAGAAAATCTACATTCCCCGTGGTTTATGTTCAAGACGTTGATGTTTTAGGTGATATCATGGAGAACTCACTTGCTCAATCCATGCGGCTTGAAGAAATTGATGCTGTATTCTTAGACTTAGATGGTACAATATATCTTGGCGGTGAATTAATACCCGGTGCAATTGATTTTCTGAAGCGTTGCGAAAACAAAGGGATTAAGCGATTTTTTCTCTCAAATAATTCCAGTAGGTCGGTGAATCAATACCTAAAAAAGTTGCACGCATTTGGTATTCCTGCTGAACAAGAAGATGTTTTGTTATCAACTCATGATTTGTTATCATGGTTAGCAAAGAATAATGTTTCACAAACCTGGTTAATTGGGACCGAGGGCATGAAAGAGATGCTTGAAGAACAGGGTATTACTACTGATGCAAAAAATCCTGAATATGTTGTATTGGGTTATGATACGGAAATCAATTACGAGAAAATCGCCACTGCAAGCATACACATGCATGCGGGCATACCTTTAGTGGCCAGCCATCCTGATATGGTCTGTCCTTCTCCTGAAGGAGGCTTGCCGGATGTTGGAGCATATTTGGCAATGTTGAAAGTAACCACAGGACAAGATCCGGAACACATAACTGGGAAGCCAAATGCTGGGATGATTTTGCATAAAATTGAGGAGTTAGGGCTTGCACCAGAAAGATGTGCTATGGTTGGTGACAGATTATACACAGATATTGCGATGGCAAACCGAGCAGGTTGTGTCGGCGTGCTAGTCTTATCGGGTGAAGCCACAATGGATGATGTTGCCAAACTTGATGAGGGTGCGGAACAAATGCCATCGTTTATTGTGAACAGTGTTGCAGAGTTATTGTAAGGTGTCTCGATGAGTTTTTTCAAGCGATTATCTTGGCTTTTTCAACGACGGAAAAGGTTCCCTCATGATGATATTCACAGGGCTGGTGAGCTGGCTGAAATGAGATTAGCTAAGTTATCTAGAGCTGCTGGTAAAAATAACGGTTGGAAAATTTACGAATCGGTTAGAATTCCCGATCCTGATGGCGGTAGGAGGGAAATTGACATGGTGATAATCGGTGGCAACTCAATGTTGGTTGTCGAACAAAAGCACTGGGCGGGTTCATTTCGCATCAACAAAGAACATCATTTCATCCAAAAAAGAAAGAATGGTTCAGAACATAGTCACGATGGTGTTGCTGATAGAATCGCAAGGAAGGCTAGATTGCTGATGGAATTGCATAAGAACAGATTAAATTTATCTGACGACGAGATGCCTGAATTAAGAGTGATTGTTGCAATGACTCACCAAAAACTGGAGTGGCCAAAAATTCCCAAAAATTTGGCTGCTGAAATGGTTAATGAGAAGGGTTTTCTTGACATATTGAAGGCTGTTAGCCCTGGTGAATTGAATAATGGGCTTGTAGATACTATGAACGGTTTCAATACTTGGGATGAAGTCCACATGAATGGTGGATTAATGAACAAGGGCGATGTTATATCGTTAGGTCTTGGGGATCAGTTGGAAGAAATATTCCGCCAGCGAAATGCCGCCGTTACGGGGAATACTACTCACAAACGAGGTTTCCTATCGGTTTTTGATAAGCAGCCATCATCTGCATCAATAAAAATAGGAACGAAAAACGCAGAAGTTAGAGTTGGGTTCGAGACTAATTTACACATGCATGTGGTTGGAGAGTCTGAACCTAGAGACATCCCTTGGGCATGTATAGACAAAATTGTATTATCCAAACCGGCTGAAGAATGGAATCGGTGATTAGATGGCTTCACCATTAATCGAAGGTATCGGTATCGCGGCCGGGATTATTGGAGTTGTCGCGTGGGGGCCGCAAATTGTCGAAGTATGGAAACATAAACGTCATGATGGTATCTCAATCCCTACTTTTTCCATAGTCGCATTCTCATTGTCACTATGGTTAATTTACGGTATCGCGATAAAATCAACCGCAATGATTTTTGCCAATATTTTGACACTAAGTGTCATTGCTGTGATAATTATTGGCGTGGTTAGAATCCGTAAATCTGAGTAATTTTGTTTGGAAATTATTCGTGAGATTGATATATGTGTACACGCTCGGCACTATGTAACCGATGGTTAAGTAGTGATAGTATGGTTAATGCTGACGACTGGGAAGAACAGATGATTGACCGCTTGGTTGAGATGTTCAAAAACATGGGGATGTCGCTTAACAAAGACCAAGTAAAAGGGTTGATGAAGCAATTCAAGTCCCAGTTTGAAAATATGGGACTAGATGCTGAGAAACTCAGTAGTGGAGATGTAAATTTCAATTTCGATCTATCAAACCTCAGTAAAATGTTTCAATCTGGCCAATCGTTAGATGATATATTAGGAAACCTGGGCATGGATGTTAAGGTTGATGCCGCTCCGGTCGAAATAGAAACTCCAGAACTGGAAGAAGGTAATGATGAAATTCTAAAATTGCCTAGTGATGATTTCTACCTGGATGGTTGGAATATGGCTATTACCGTTGATTTTGCTCTTCGTGGCGAAATTAAGGAAATGGAGATGGAGATGAACTTGTCAAAGGGTGGCTCGCTACTAGAAATAATGAAAGAAACTCAAATCAAGCCAATGGCTAGGATAAAATTGCCACATCCATGTGAAGATGTGGTTGGCTGGTCATTGAATAACGGCATTCTTGATATCACCTTGAAGCTATCACCGCAGGGCTCAGCATTAGATGATGGCGATGATGATGCTCCGTCTGTAGATGTTAGTCTTGATTTTGGCGAGGATGATGACGACGAAGATGATGGTGGAATTCCAATATTTTGAAAATAGGAAGTGAAAAAATGGGTAAAGTAATAGGAATAGATTTAGGAACAACAAACAGTTGTGTAGCAACGATAGAAAATGGAGAGGCTGTAGTAATTGCCAACGCTGAAGGAGCCAGAACAACTCCCTCTGTCGTTGCCTTCGCTAAAGATGGCGGTGAGCGTTTAATTGGAGTCACTGCCAAAAGGCAAGCGGTAACAAATTCACAGCGAACTCTACTCTCAGTAAAGCGACACATGGGTACCGACTGGAATACTAAAATTGATGATAAAGACTACACCCCTCAAGAAATATCTGCATTCATACTGCAAAAGTTGAAGGCTGATGCTGAGGCGTATCTTGGCTCAGAAGTAAAACAAGCGGTAATTACATGCCCGGCATACTTTACAGATGCTCAAAGGACAGCAACTAAAGATGCTGGTCGAATTGCCGGCCTAGATGTCCTGCGTATTATCAATGAGCCAACTGCCGCTGCACTTGCTTACGGAGTTGACAAAGAAGACGATCAAACAATTCTTGTCTACGATTTGGGTGGAGGTACTTTTGACGTTTCGATTCTAGAAATCTATCAAGTTGATGGGCAACCACAAATCGAGGTAAAGGCAACTGCTGGAAACAACAAACTTGGTGGTGACGATTTCGATGAGCAAGTTATTGACTGGTTAGTAAAAGAATTCAAGAAAGACACTGGTATTGACTTGTCAAAAGATTTGACTGCTATGTCAAGACTTAAGGAAGCTGCTGAGAAAGCTAAAATTGAATTGTCTGGAACTCAGCAAACCCAAATTAATCTACCCTTCATTACTATGGTTGATGGGCAACCTGAGCACTTGGACCTTACCCTTACCAGGGCTAAGTTCGAAAGTCTGATCGCTAAACTAATCGAGAAAACAATGACCCCTACTAGGCAGGCAATGAAGGATGCTGGAGTAAAGAAAGGAGACGTTGACAAAGTTATCTTAGTCGGTGGTTCAACTAGAGTTCCTGCAGTACAAGAGGCTGTAGAAAAAGAGGCTGGTAAAGCGCCATACAAAGGCATCAATCCAGACGAAGCAGTGGCAATGGGTGCTGCACTCCAGGCTGGAATCATCGCTGGTGATGAAGGTGTGTCTGATGTATTATTGCTTGATGTTACCCCCCTTACCCTCGGTATCGAAACACTTGGCGGTGTAATGACAACTATGATTGAAAGAAACACTACAATACCTGCTAGACGCTCAGAGATTTATTCAACTGCATCGGACAACCAACCGGCCGTCACTATCCATGTATTACAAGGTGAAAGAGAATTCGCTAAGGATAATGTAACGCTTGGCGAGTTCACACTGATGGGTATACCTGCTGCACCTAGAGGAGTTCCACAAATCGAAGTTACCTTCGATATTGATGCAAATGGAATAGTTAATGTTAGTGCAAAAGATATGGGTACAGGAAAAGAACAATCTGTTAAGATTGAGTCTCAGACCTCTCTTTCCGAAGATGAAATTCAGGCAAAAATATCAGAAGCTGAAAATTTTGCTGAAGAAGATAAACAAAGAAAAGCGAAAGTAGAATTGAGAAATATGGCAGATCAGGTCTTGTACCAAACTCGAAGAACTTTGGATGAATCATCGGATAAATTGGAGGATGATGATGTAAATCCGGTGAAGGAAAGATTGGATGAATTGGAGAAGCTAGTCCAGGATGATGATGGTAAACCGCTTGACATAGACACTATCGATGATGCTGCAATTCAAGCAAAGGTCAAGGAAATCGAAGAAGCAATGCATGGCGTATCTGCTAAATTGTATGAAGCTGCTTCTGCAGAAATGGCTGAGCAAGAAGGTTCAGGCGACGATGGAAATATCGATCTTGGCACTGATGATGTTGTTGATGCTGATTTCGAAGTTGTCGACGAAGATTGAGGCGCGCTTATTTCTTAGATGGTGGTGGGCCTGCTATGAGCGAAGCCCCAATCCTCAAAGATACTACTCGCTCTAGTGGAAGAGAAGCCCTACAAAAAAATATTCAAGCGGCCATGGCTTTATCTGAAGCGATTAGGTCTACGCTTGGCCCAAAAGGATTGGATAAATTATTGATTGATGATGATGGGCGTACTTTAGTTACTAATGATGGAGTAACTGTTCTTGAAACTGCTAAGGTTGAGCACCCTGTTGCGAAGATGATGATTAATGCATCATCAACACAAGATAGAATTGCAAAAGATGGAACAACAAGTACAGTAATATTGGCGGGGGAGATGCTGCAAAACGCTTGGCAACTAATCCTTCAAGGTATACATCCCTCGACTATCGCAAGAGGTTACAGAAAATCCGAACAGCATGTGTTAGAATGTATGAACGAACTGTTAATGAAATCTAATGATGACATTAGAAAGAATGTTGTCAAAACATCTCTTGCAGGAAAAGGTTACAATTCAATGCAAGAAGCCATTGCAAATGTATCTCTAGATGCCGTTAAGATGGTTGCAGAAGAAGGAAATTCCGTTGATATATCAAAAATTAAACTGATATCTCAGACAGGTGGTATAGTCGAAGACTCTAGAGTGTTTAGAGGACTTATGTTGCCAAAAAAACGCATATCTAGCGATATGGAGAAAGAAGTGGTTAATGGTAAAATTTTGTTGGTTGACGGGGGTCTAGAAAATAAAAATGTTAGTACAGATTTGAAATTAAATGTCACATCTGTAGGAGTATTGGAGTCATTTAGACAAGAGGAGAGAAAACTATTGTTTCAGCAAGTAGACAAAATGGTCAAACATGGAATTACCGTCTTAGCGTGCAGGGAAAGTATTGATGACGATGTCAAAAATTATCTAACCAAATTAGGAATTCAGGCATTTCGTCGAGTTTCAAGGAGTGACCTAAATATGCTAGCTAGAGTTTGTAACGCAAGGTTAGTTCATTCAATACAATCGAGTTCGAAAAATGATATTGGAGAATATGTTGTTAGTAAGAACGTTACAATTGATGGGAAAGAATTCTGGATTGTCGAAGGAGATGGTAAAGCTGCGACAATCATAGCAAAGGGAAGTACTGTAGATATCGTTGGTGAAGTTGAGAGATGTTTTGATGATGCTCTTGGAGTAAGTGTTCAATTGATCGAAGATGGTTTGGTTGTTTGTGGAGGAGGAGCATCTTATGTTGCATTAGCGAGGAGACTTCGAAGATATGCTGAGACTATCCCTGGGAGAGAACAATTAGCGGTTGAAGCATATGCTGATGCAATAGAAGTTATTGTTAGAGTGTTGGCAGAAAATGCTGGTATTGATCCAATATCAACGCTATTAGACGTTGTTGCTGAACAAACCAATACTAATTCTGATCAAATAGGGATAAACCTAGAATTAGGAAAACCACAAAATATGGCTGATTTGGGGGTTTTAGAACCACAAGGAATAATCAAACAAGCGTTGATTGGTGCTACAGAAGTTGCGATTTCAATTTTGAGAATAGATGATGTTTTATGGGCTAAGCAAGAAATGACAATGCCTGATTTGCCTGAAGATGATATGTGATTAAACGGGTTTGTTACCTATCAATATCGAACAGATATTCAAATACTGGAAAAAAACACGAAAAATCGATGGGCTCTAATAATTCCGTGTGTGTAGGCATTGATGATGTTGCTATACACTTCCCAAGGCTGTATATGGATATGAAGGATTTTGCCGACCTTCGTGGTGAAGATTACGGTAAATTGAACAAAGGCCTCGGATTAAAAGCGATGTCAATTCCTGATGTTCATGAAGATACTGCAACTATGGGTGCGAACGCTGTAATGATGCTGATTGATAGGAATGGTTTGAATCCTCGAAACATTGGTCGAATGTATCTCGGTACGGAATCAGCACTTGATGGAGCAAAGCCAACTGCTACATACATAGTCGACATGCTAACTCAGAGATATTCTGAACGCTATGGCGCTGATTGTTTTAGAAACTGTGATGTTGTTGATATGACATTTGCTTGTATCGGTGCCGTTGATGCAATGCACAACACGCTTGACTGGGCTGCAAGGTCAACAGATGAAGACGAAAGAATCGGGATTGTGATTTTCTCAGATAATGCGAAATATGCTCTTGAGTCTGCTGGAGAGTACACCCAAGGAGCCGGGGGTGGAGCAATATTGATTCGTAGGAATCCTCGACTGTTAGAAATTCCCGACATTATCGGCGTTTCAACTACCCCTGTCCATGACTTTTTCAAACCGCGTAGAGAAGTCTCTGTTAAATCGATTATTACCAATGTTATGACGCTTGCACAAGAAGCAGGACAGTCAATCAAAAAGGGTCTTGTTGAAAGGATGATTCGCCACTTGCCGGCATCTACTGTAAGAAAACTGGGTATATTTGCTCATGGTGAAGAAAAAGTCAGCGTACATAGAGATGAGCCGGTTTTTGACGGCCAATTCTCTAATCGCTGTTATCAACAAGCTGTTAGACAAGCCTTCCATAATTTCAGACAAAAAGCAGAACGTTCTGGAAGATATAATTACGAAGATGATGAAAGATTCACTGAGCAATGGAGTCGAATTATCATGCACTTACCCTATGCTTACCAAGCAAAACGAATGTTTCCTGACGTGTTCAGACATGACCGTGAAGACACTGAGATGTGGGCGGAAGTTGCCGAAAATTTAGGCCCTGCCCCGGAACCCCACAACTCAGATGATCCAGTAATTATCGAAATTTGGGAAAAGGCCATGGATGGTTATCGAAGAGCTATTTCAAAAACACCCCAATATCTCGATTTCCATGCTAGCCGAATTGAGAAAGGTCAGCGTGCAAGTAGTCTAATAGGCAATCAATATACTGGATCTATTTTCCTTGCATTAATGTCAACATTCGAATCTGATTTAGAAGAAAATGTCAATCTTGATAATGTGCTATTCGGATTGTGTGGATACGGTTCAGGGGCTAAAGCCAAGGTATTCGAGGGTAAGGTTTCTCCTAGATGGCGAGAAGTTGTTTCTAGATGGCATCTATTCGAAAGATTGGCTGGAAGAGTGGCTATTGACCACATAACCTATGAGAATCTACACAAGGGATTGCAGAGTGGTAGCGTCGTTGAACCTGAAGGTGAGTTTGCCTTAGTAGAAATTGCTGAGTCTGGCGTACAAGAAGGTGCTAGACGCTATGAATGGATTGGTTCTTAGAAATCCATGACAATTTTACCACAGTCACCTGTTAAGGCTAATTCAATTCCTTCGGGGTATTCTTGGTAGTTTATTCGATGAGTTACTAAGGTGTTAATGTCAATTTTATTGGTGCTGAGTAATTCATGCATCTTGTCCCATGTAGTCCACATCTTGCGTCCATTAATCCCTTTGACATGGAGGTAGCGAAACACAATATCATTCATTGGGACCTCTGTCAAACTATTTCCATAAACAGACAATATGTTGACATATCCTCCCATCCTAGTGGAATGTATAGCATTCGACAATGCCGTTGGTGAACCTGAAAATTCACAACTATTGTCTACTCCTTTTCCGCCGGTATGTGCTAATATTGAATCTATTACATTGTCATCCTTGCCTAAAACTAAATCAGCGCCTAACTTTTTCGCTAAATCCATCCTTAGTTGGTTATCCCAATCAATAGCAATTACGAATTTTGCGCCCATCGCTTTTGCAGCATTTACGGCAAACAAACCAATCGGACCTAACCCATGTATGGCTATAATTGAATCATCTACCGGTCCGCCGGTAAGAGTATGAATTGCATTACCTAGTGGATCTTGAATTGATGCTAACTCAATGGGGAGGTTGTCTGGTAAATGTCTAGCGTTTATCGAGGGTATTGTGAAGTATGGTGAGAATGCCCCGTCGGTGTGAACTCCGAATATCTTACCATTCTCACAAATATGGGCATTCCCCTCATCGCATCTATCGCAATCCCAGCATGCTAAATGGCATTCTACTGCTATCTCATCACCAATTTTGTGCGTAGTGACTCCATCTCCGATAGCAACCACTGTGCCGCAGGTTTCATGGCCGGTTATTGTCCCCATTGGTACATTTTCTGAAGCCCAGTCATCCCATTTCCAAATATGAATATCCGTGCCACAAATGGATGTTGAATGTGTTCTAACAAGGACTTCTCCGTCCTTTGGCTCAGGAACCTTTGTTTCAAGAAGTTCAAAACCACCTTCAACAGGCTTGGTTTTTTTCCAAGCCATCATGGTTTCAGGTATAGGCTCCATGTTGCTCAACCAACTGACAAGATAGGCACCTATTGATAATTCGGTTTGAAAGTATTGCGATGTAATGTCAAAACTGTGATTCCTCGGATATGTTGATTAAGGAGTCATCGGTGGTAAAAAACCCGTTGATGTGTCATGAAGTACGTAATTGTCAGCGGAGGTGTCTTATCTGGGCTTGGAAAAGGCGTTACTGCAAGCAGTATTGGAGTATTGTTGAAAAGTGCTGGCCTTAGGACTACATCAATCAAAATAGATCCTTACTTGAATAGTGATGCTGGAACAATGTCTCCATTCGAACACGGAGAAGTTTTCGTCCTAGATGATGGTGGAGAAGTAGATCTAGACCTTGGTAATTATGAGAGGTTTCTCGACTTAAACTTGGGCAGAGATAACAATCTAACAACTGGAAAAATTTATTCAAAAGTAATTGAAGCTGAGAGAAGAGGAGATTATCTTGGAAAAACCGTTCAAGTTATTCCTCATGTGACCGATGAAATTCAAGAGTGGATTGAACGAGTTGCTCATATCTCAGCAGATGGAAAAGAAGGCCCCCCAGATGCTTGTATTATCGAATTAGGCGGAACTGTTGGAGATATTGAATCCTCACCATATATCGAAGCTCTGCGGCAATTTCAATTTAGAGTTGGAAGGGATAATGTAACATTTGTACATGTTTCATTGGTACCTGTCATGGGGCCTGTTGGAGAACAGAAAACCAAACCAACTCAGCATTCGGTAAAGGAATTGAGGGGTTTGGGGATTACTCCAGATATACTTGTGTGTCGATCAACTAAACCGATGACTGATGAGACTAAGGAGAAACTAGCTGCATTTTGCCATGTCTCGCCCAATGCCGTAATGTCTACGCATGATGTACCCAACATCTATCATGTTCCATTAATGTTAGAAAAACAAGGATTGTGTAATATCTTAGAAGTTGATTGCAACAAGACTGGATTATTAGAAGAATGGCGGGCAATGGCACTTGATTTAGACACTTTAACTGAGGATGTTTCGATTGCTATGGTTGGCAAATATACCGGGCTTAGTGATGCATATCTTTCAGTCATCAAGAGTTTGCAGCATGCTGCAATGAAGGTAAGACGCAGATTATCGATTAAATGGATTGAAGCAAGTCATTTGGAAGAAAATTGGAAGGAAAACAGCGAAGACGAATTTGTATCTGCTTGGGGGGAATTGAAATCATCTGATGGTGTGTTAGTCCCTGGTGGTTTTGGGGATAGAGGCGTAGAAGGGAAAATCCTCGCAGCAAATTTCGCTAGAGAAAACAAAGTACCATACCTTGGAATTTGTCTAGGTCTACAAGTTGCAACAATTGAGTTCTGTCGAAACGTTTTGGGGATGCCGGGTGCAAATTCAACAGAGTTTGACGAAAATGCAGAATATCCGGCAGTGATATTCATGCCCGAGATATCAAAAACTCACCTAGGCGGAACTATGAGGCTCGGTAGCAGACCTACTTTATGGCAAGTTGATGATTGTAAAATTAAGCGCCTTTATGGTGATGGAGATTCAGTAGACGAAAGACATCGCCATAGATATGAAGTAAATCCAGATATTATTGATGATATAGAGCAGGCTGGGTTATGTTTCGTTGGTAAAGACGAGACTGGGCAGCGATGTGAAATCTTCGAACTGGATGGGCACCCATATTATGTTGGAGTACAATACCATCCCGAGTTCAAGTCGAGGCCTGGTAGACCAAGTCCTCCGTTCCTAGGATTGTTAATGGCTGCTTCTGGAATGGAGTAAAATTAAATCTCGGACACTCTAATTACTCTAGTTGTTCTATAACCTTGGAGCATTTTAACAAATTTTCTTGTTCTAAATTCATCGTCAAGAGAGTCATCCCCCGTATCTATTCTAACATGTGATAATCCCATAAGTTTCGCTGGGGTTGCAACGCCTAATATCGATTCTATACCGATTATTCTAAGCACTTCTGGTGAAAGTTGTAAGTTGCCTCTGCCAATCAAAAATCCTTGACCGCCCATTGGGGATAAAAGCAGAAGTTTTTCACCATTATGCGAGGATAAAATTTTGATTAAGTCTTGTTCGTTAAGATCTGTATGTATTTTATTTTGATATTGAATATCTATGCCAAGTAAAGTCATTTTATGGCCAATTAACTGTCCTATTAATCGTAGGGTTCCACCGCTACCCCAGACCACCATTAAATCTGGGTTATTACCAATCAATTCATCAATATGATTTGCCAATCCTTCTATTATTTCTTCTTCTGACGAGCGTTCAACTTGTTGTTTAGACCCTTGCATAAATCTCGGGCTTGCAGGAGTTAATGCTTCTCCATACATCCTAACTTTCCACTGGCCTGTCAAATATACCTCTTCATCTAAATCCATTACCTCAGTTATTGATGACATTAGGTCTCCAATAACAAATGAAAATAGTACTTCAGCGGCAGCATTTGGAGTTGTTGCAAAACATCCAGAATGCATCTTTACTCCACCTGGAACCCCGATTAATGGTATCTTAATATCACCTAATGTCTTGACAATATCTCTGGTTGTTCCATCGCCTCCTGCATATAAGATTACATCAATACCTGATGAAATGTATTGCTTTACTAATTTGCTAGTGTCTTCAGCAGAGGTTGATTTGGGAGTAATTCCGAGTGAATTGTAATTTTGAGTTATCCAATCGCCGCCCATTCTACCATCTAGTGCATACAATTCAGGCATTATTCTGTTTCTATTTAGCGAGGATTGTAATAAAGATGTGAATTTTTCTAAACATTGTTGCATTCTCGGACCTGCTCTATCTTGAGCACCAGCATCTCTAGCTTCTTTTGCCCGACCATCGCTGCCCTTGAACCCCAACTTGCCGCCCAACCCAGCATCTGGATTAACAACAATGCCTACTCGCATGATTCCCCCTGTGATTGATACTTCATCAAGGTCTGTCTTAGGGTTAATCAATAAATCAAAGATTTCTTGTGTGATAATAATATGTCAGGGCATGGCAAACGATGAACCGATTCTAGAATTAGAAGAAATATTGCAAAGTAATTTTTCTGAAATGAAAATTGGGGAAGACAAATTCCAACAAAATGATCATACTAAAGAAAAAATTGGTGAGGGTAAAAAAATAATTTATCAGGAACGTTACTCTTCGGAAAATCAAACTGGAACAATAACTGTGAGACCAATAAAGGCAACTAAAGACATAATTAAAGC
>VMHT01027635.1_pt1 | contig 17369 bp, 20 predicted proteins | sample 4693611 | NCBI WGS metagenome assembly VMHT01 (sample SAMN12280063, study PRJNA550983) | marine metagenome | isolation source: seawater sampled from same location over 5 years 0.02-0.2 micron viral filtrate | place: USA: collected off the coast of southern California halfway between the port... ...
TCGTGATGACAGATACTTGTGGAACGTAGCTAATGGTACGGACACAGGTGAGAAGATACGCCCACATACCTACATCAAGTTTATGTATGGTCATGTGATTGAAGAGATGGTTCTATTCCTTGTACGCATGGCAGGGCATGAGGTCACTGACGAGCAGAAGAAGTGTGAAGTGCAGGGCATCAAGGGACACATGGACTGTACCATTGATGGTGTAACTATTGATGTTAAGTCTGCTAGTTCCTACGCCTTCAAGAAGTTCAAGGATGGTACACTGGCGTATGATGATTCCTTTGGTTACGTTGACCAGATAAAAGCCTACGCCCATGCACAGGGCAAGAAGGACTTTGGATGGTTGGCTATGGACAAAGCTAATGGGCATTTGACAGTACTTAAGTACGACCTAGAGGATACCCAAGCCCCTGTCCATAAAACCATTAAGGGGGACATAGAGGAGCGTATAATACACGTTAAGGAGATGGTCAAGGGTGATGAGCCAGAGGGATACTGTGCTGACCCTGTACCCGATGGTAAGTCTGGTAACATGAAGCTATCCATCAAGTGTTCCTACTGTCCGTTCAAGAAGCACTGCTATCCAGACCTAAGAGGTTTCCTATACTCTACTGGTGTGCGGTACTTTAGTCACATTGCAAATGAACCTAAAGTATTTGAGGTGGACTTAAATGAAGCGAACTAAAAACAAATATAGGTCAGCCCTTGAGAAAGAGTTTTCCAAGGAAGTTAAACGCAAGGGCTTTACCTACGAGCCGTATGACGTACCTTACACTGTCTACAGGAAGTACAAACCAGACTTTGTGCATGAAGAGAATAAGGTTATGGTGGAGGTAAAAGGTTTCTTTCGTGTTGGTGACACCTTGAAATATAAATCAATTCGTGATACAATATTAGAAGATGGTTGGGAATTGGTATTCTTACTATCTAACCCTAACAAGAAAGTTCGTAAGGGTGGTAAGATAACGATGGGACACTGGTGCGACAAGGAGGGCTTCAAGCATTACACCCTGCATACTGCACAAGAACTTGTTAAATATGTAGAAGGAAAGTAACGATGTCACATACATTGGAGGAACTAAAGGAAGCCGTAGCAAGAGAGTACGATGCAGTGCTAGTGCTTGAAACCTTAGACATCTCTGTTGAGGACTTGTTGGAGGCTTTTGAGGATAGGTTAATTAGACACAGAGATTTATTTACGGAGGATGATTACAATGAGTATTGACGATGCAACGCCCGAAGAGTGGAATAGAATGAACTTTAAACGAACACAAACAGGTGAGCCTACGTTTGGTGAGTACATGAAACGCTTAAACTCTAAGTATGTGTACGACAGCACTGAGGACTACGGCAATGAAGTTACTAATGATGCAGGAGATTTTGCAGATTGTTGGACTTCAAAAGACTTTGATGATGTAAACAGCCCAGAGCATTACAACTATGGTAACATAGAATGTATTGAAGCCATAGAGGAAAGCATGACACCCCTTGCGTTCAAGGGTTATCTAAAGGGCAACACCATGAAGTACCTGTGGCGTTACGAGCGTAAAGGCAAGGTAGTACAGGACTTAGAGAAAGCCCAGTGGTACTTAAATAAACTAATTGAAGTAGAGACCAGAGACCAATGAAGGGTCAAACACATGGGGGCAAGGGTTCATCCCAACGCCCCACAGACCCCAAGAAGTATGCTAGTAACTACGATGCCATATTCGGCAAAAAAGACAAACCTAAGAACAAGGAGAAGAGTAAGTGAATCAGTATCAAGAGTTTATTCATAAGAGCCGTTATGCCCGATGGTTGCCAGAGAAAGGCAGAAGGGAGACATGGAAAGAGACAGTACAGCGTTACGTTGACTTCTGGCTAGGTCGTAAGCAAATTACCGACAAAGAAGCTAAGAAGATATACGATGCTATATACAATCTGGAAGTCATGCCTAGTATGCGTTGTCTGATGACAGCAGGGGAAGCGTTGGACAAAGACAATGTAGCAGGGTTCAACTGTTCCTACCTACACATTGATTCGCCTCGTTGCTTTGACGAGTTGATGTACGTCTTGATGTGCGGTACAGGTGTAGGGTTTAGTGTTGAGCGTAACTTCATCAACAAGCTACCCATAGTCGCAGAGGAGTTCCATCCTAGTGACAGCACCATTGTCGTAGCTGACAGCAAGATTGGTTGGGCTTCTGCGTTCAGAGAGTTAATCAGCTTACTGTATGCAGGGAAAATACCTAAGTGGGATATGCACAAGGTACGCCCATCTGGTGCTAGACTCAAGACATTCGGTGGTCGTGCTAGTGGTTCTGAACCTTTGGAAGCCCTGTTTAGTTTCTGTGTAGGTATATTCCAAAAGGCACAGGGTCGCAAGCTGACCAGTATTGAGTGCCATGATATATGCTGTAAGATTGCAGAGGTTGTGGTCGTAGGTGGTGTACGTAGGTCAGCCCTTATCTCCCTGTCCAACCTGTCAGACCCTCGCATGGCTAAAGCTAAGTATGGTGACTGGTGGCGTAACGAAGGTCAGAGAGCCTTGGCTAACAACAGTGTAGCGTACACAGAGAAGCCAGACTTTGAATCATTCCTGTCTGAGATGCAGACTATGTATGAAAGTAAGGCAGGGGAGCGTGGCATATTCAGCCGTATCGCGGCACAGAAGGTAGCCGCTAGGAATGGTAGGCGTGACAGTGAGCAGGACTTTGGTACTAACCCTTGCTCTGAGATTATCCTACGCAGTAATCAGTTCTGTAACCTGTCAGAGATTGTAGTACGCCCAGAGGATGACCTCAAAGACTTGAAGCGTAAGTGTGAGGTCGCGGCAATCATAGGTACACTACAGGCTACTCTGACTGACTTCCGATACTTACGTAATGTGTGGAAGAGAAACACAGAAGAGGAAGCCCTATTGGGTGTCAGCCTAACAGGGATATGTGACCACTACTTACTAGGTAAAGATGGTAAGGACTTAGAGCGTTGGCTTACGGAGATGAAGGATGTTACTATTAAGACTAACAAAGAGTGGGCTTATAAACTTGGCATTAATCAGTCTGCGGCTATTACATGCGTTAAGCCAAGCGGTACTGTATCTCAGCTTGTTGATTCTGCTTCTGGGATTCATCCTCGTTTTAGCAAGTACTACATTCGTAGAGTACGCTCAGACAAGAAAGACCCACTGGCACAATACATGGAGGAAGCAGGATTCCCTGTAGAAGATTGTGTAATGAACAAATCTACAAAGGTGTTTAGTTTCCCTACTAAGTCACCCAAGAACAGTACAGTGGTGAAAGACGTAGGTGCTATGCAACAGCTAAGACTTTGGAAGAAGTACCAAGACCATTGGTGCGAGCATAAGCCAAGTATCACTGTGTATTACACAGATGACGAATTCCTCCAGATAGCGCAGTGGATTTGGGAAAACTTTGATGCTACGAGTGGGATAAGTTTGTTGCCTGTGAGTGACCATGTTTATCAGCAAGCCCCCTATGAAGATATAACTTATGACAAGTACAGAGAGTTGGTTAAAGGTATGCCAAGTGATGTGAAGTGGAGTGAGTTGGAGAAGTATGAGAAGGATGACAACACGACAGGCTCTCAAGAATTAGCCTGTGTAGGTGGAGCGTGTGAGATAGTGTAGTAAAACTAAGGGAGCGTAATGCTCCCTTTTTTATTGCTCTCCTATACCTAAGTCTGCTTTTAGCTGTGCGGCTTCCTCACTGGACAACCCATTTATAACGTCACTAACGATAAGCATAGCCGCTGTTTCTCTGGCGGCATCATCTTTAAATTTTTGTTTGTTAAAGGCTAACAGCCTGTTTACTGCTTTAGGGCTATAAGCTAGTTTAGATAAGAATATAGGAGAACCCAGAATGAAAGCCGCGCTACCAAGTGCCACAGGTAATGAGGCTGTTGTAGATACGCCTAATGCAATCCCCTGTCCTGCTTTAAATATGTCAGAAGTTTTTTCAAATTCTTTTCCTCGTAAGAATAGAACACCCAAGTTACCATCTGGTGTTTTACTGGCTTCTGCCATAGCGTTTAAAAGCTGATTAACTTGTGCATAGTCTTCGCCCATAATAGCCTTAAGTCTTGCTTTTTCAGCAGGTCTTTGAAAACGAGCCGCTAAGTCGGCATAAGTGCTTATGTCAAAATCTGGACTATCAATTTTAGGTATTAAATTCTTAAGGAAAGACTGTCTAATAGCGTTTTTCGCTTCTTTAGCACTACCATAAGGTATTTCGTTATTTATTTGTTTTGTTTTTGCTAGTTGTGCATAAGCGTTATCAATACTAGCTAACATAGCATTTATTTTACTAACACCTGTACTTGTAGTTAAAAGTTTACCTATCGAATCATAAACACCTTTTTCTGCTGATTTAACTATATTGGCGTTTATTGCGGGCAGAATACCTTTCATAGTTTCTGAGTATGTGTTCTTTAAAACCTCATAAGACTTCGCGGCTTCTGGGTCAGTTTTTCTAAGTATATCTAAAATACCTTGTTTGATACTATTCTGGAGTTCTCCCATTTGTTTATCTACAGCCGTATTATAGTTAGGCGACCTTATATCCCCAAACCTCTTCATCTCATTAGTCAACATTTTGTCAATTTTAAGAAGAGCATCTCCTGTCATATTAGGATATTTTAGTATATTATCTAACTGTTCATTGATAAAATCATTTGTTTCTTTAGACAACAATGTATTGCGTTTAGTTACTGCTTTACCTGTCGCATCAACACCAGTTGACACAACACTGTTTGCATTTTTAAAAGCTAGTAATTGATTCCGTAAGGGACTAATATCAACAGACTTCTGACTCAAGGTTTTGGTTATTTCTTCTAACCCCTCACCATAAGCATCACTAGCCGCGTATCGACCTGCTGTAATAATGTCTAATACAGCTTCCCCTAAATCTACAGGGGAATCACCAGTTCTTATTGGATAAGCACTTGTTACATCGTTTAAGGCTGATTGTATTGCTTCATTAACTTTGGAAATATTTTTTGCTGATTCTCTACCAGAAAACAAACCTGCTTCCCCTAGCTTTTCAGCAAATACTTCTGTAGCTGATGCCTCTCCTGTTTGGAATCTAGTCAGTGTTGCTCCTTTTTGCTGTAGTATTTGTTGCGTAGCCGTTAAGGATTCTCTAGTACCTACTTGTGTACCTTCTTCTGATAATTCTTTTGCAACCAGTGCGGCAGTCTGGTCTGGACTAAAACCCAAGCGTTTTCCTGCACTCAGAGCCACAGGTTTAAGTACTTTCCATGAACCTAACAAAGCTATATCAAAACCCATGCCTATAAGACTTTCTTCAACAGATTTTCCATAGTCTACTTCTTCTTCTGGGTTTAAAAACGAAGAAGTAACATCACCCCCAAATGCCCCCATACCGCTTCCTAAAATACCAAAACCTACAGCCCCTTTTGGCCCAAACTTAGCCCCAAATTTTGCGCCTTTTACGCCTCCGTATATACTAGCAGGTATGTCTAAATTATTTTTTACAAAATAGTATACGTCTTTATACCAAGGTAGGTCAGCTTTTTCCTGTTCTGTTGATTCCGTTTTAACCACAAACGCATCCTCAGTAACCTCACCGCTTTCAATAAGTTTTGTTTTTAGTTCATCTTTTGACGTACCTACAGGGACATTTTCAATTAACTGTCCGTTGGGTAGTGTTACTGTTACAGTATCAGCCATTACTAAAATTCCTTAAGTGTTTTATAGTTTTGAAAAGTCAATGGTGTTACTAGAATCAAAATCTTCAAACTTATAACCTTTTACAATATCAACGTATTCAGCATAGTTTGTAGCAGACAAGAGTAAGTCATTACGCTTGGCGGCTCTCAGTTGTATTTCTCTTAAATTGTTAAAAATTGCTAAGTTAGCCGCATTACCTCTAGTAATGTTAGCACTAATATCAATTAAGTATTGTCTTTCGCCCTCTGTAATCGCGCCACCGAAAGTAGATTTTAAGTTATTTAAAACTTGTTTAGCTAATAAATACTCTAGTTCAGCCCTGTCTGAGGGTGTAGTTCCTAAGAACTTTTGAAGACCTGCTCCAATATTTTTTATCGGGCCGCCAGTAGGTGTTGAATTAATTAACTCTAAGCCTCTATTTATGTTTTCAAGAGAATCAGCAATAGTAAATCTTTGTGATAGTGCATCCATTTGGGCTGATTTAAATGTTTCCGCGCTGTTAATATCTTCTGCTGATTTAACTTTCTGTGCTTCTTTTTCTCCAAAGGTTACACCTTCTGTAGTAAGTATTTCTATTTTACCTACAGGTTTATCGGGTGAATCACCAATGGGTGCATATAGAGTATCAAAAGAGCCTATTGAGTTGTCAAACTTAGTAGTCATAGCAAAAAGATTGCCTTGCTCATCTCTAACAGTATAACGCTTTCCTTGGCGTAATGTGTTATCAGTAGTACCAAAAAAGTCTCTAAAGTTATCTGGTGTTACAACACCTGTCTCTACAAGTTCTCTTACACCGCTGTTTGGAAAGGCTTTTTCCATGTAGTCAGCAAAAGCGTTTTTCTGTTGCTTTTGTTTATTTATTATACCCTTAGCGAGTCTTTGTTCTACAGGAGGTTTTCCAGAGATAAGACCACCAAGACCTCTCTGCATTGTACCTATGTTTTGCTGTTGTCGTGCTAGTGTGCGTTGTGCAAAATTACCTGCTGTTAAAGGGTCAATACCTTGTTTAGACACGCCTGTAAGTAAACCTGTTATATCTGTTTTAGCCATTATTAATCTCCTAACAACGCGTTAAGAACCGCATCTATATTGTCTATATTACCACCCTCAAAAGAATCTAATACAGAATTTTGAGCATCTTGTTCGCTCATTCTACCACTTAAAAGACCGCCAATATAATCTAATGCACCCTGCTGTATTAAATCTTTAGGTTCTAGTCCTACATACGCACCCTGTATCATTTCTTGCATACTGGGCTGTCTACCTAGTAACGCATTCATTAGACCTTGGTCACGAGCCTGTCTCATTTCCGTTGCTAGTTGTTGCATACCTAGATTACCTTCCACACCGCTTCGAGCAAGCTGTGACATAAGTTCTGAACCACCAAGCGCACCCCTAGATGCTAACTGAGGTGCTATAGAAGCTACGTTAAGGACATTTAAGGCTTCTCGTTGTGGTGTATATCCTGCACCAAGTAATCCACTAGCCGCGCCTAATAATTGTTGTTGTTCAGCCATGGCTTGTTGTCTAGCACCTAAGTTTGCTCTAGCCATAGCCTCTTGTCGTGCAGTCTCCATAGCTAGTAGTTCGGGAGAAGAACCACCATAAGCGGCTGACTGCAATCCTAAGCGACCTTGAGACAGTAGACGTTCTTCCATAGCTAAACGCTGACGTTCTTCCTCTGGGCGTTGTGTGGCTCTTATCTGCTCATAAATGTTTGCTTGGGCTTCGGCAGGGGAGACACCGACTTGACCAAACAAACCTGTGGCTTGGCTTAAGAGTTGATTCTGTAACGCCTGTTGCTCTGGAGTAAGACCTACAGACACGCTACCAGTAGGGTCTGCTCTAGTAGTCCCTAGTCCTGTGGTAACAGTAAACGGCTGAAATTGAGCCTGTTCATATACTTGTTGACCTAAATCTGTAAGCTGTTGTTGTGCTTGTGTTCCTAAAGCCTCAACGTCTTCTATAGCATCTTGATTTAACAAATAACCACCTGCACCAGTAAGAAGATTACTACCTGTATTACTTGTTAAAAAGTTTCCTACTCCACCTGCTAATTGACCTAAAGTATCCATAAGGTCAAATCCTTGCGGCTGTACAACGCCTGTCGGTGTTGGATTTATCATTTTATTCTTCTCCCCAATCTATATTCTGTGCTTGTTCTAAAGCATAGCTAAGTTTATTTTGTATTTCTGTTTCATCTGTTAATCCTGTAATGTTTACTTCCAAGGTATATTCACCAGAAGTAAAACACGCCCATACTGTAGAGTCGTCTTGTTTAGTTGTATATTCTATCATGGTCTATCAAACCTTATTCTGTTAGTAGCCCCTACACTTCCAAAAGGATTAGAAGCAGAGTCCCACTGCCATACAGTAAAACCTCCTCCAGAAGTAGTGCTGACGTATGTATGAGCATCTGACCTGTTAAAAACAGTACCATTTACTGTTAATGTTTTAAAAGAACTATCATTATTTAAAACACCATTTTGAGATACTTGAAATGCAAACTGTGAAGTACTTGATGTAATGTCTTGCCATATTATTAGCTGTGGTGTTGCTGTGTTAAACCACCCAGAATTAGGTACAGGTTGAGGATTAGAAATAGAACCAGTACTGAAACTACTTTCATATCCATAATTAGTTTGTCCAGAGGATACAGCACGAGAACCCACAGTTACGTCATATAGTCTAGGTCTGCTAAATACTTTATTAGACCCGATAAATACAGACTCAAAGGGAGCATTAGATATCCCTCCTAGTTGTATTTCGGTTATTTCTGTAGAGCCTACGAATATTGGCATTGTTAAACAGTCCTAAAGTAAATAGTGTTGGCATCAGTACCAGATGATGCAGTAGAAATATTAAAGCCGTCAACCTTGTCAGCATCAAGACCTGTACCTGTACCATCTACTGTCAATAACTTAGACAGCACATCAGCCGCAGTGTAACCAGAAGTATCTAGCTTAGTCCCTACCGCTGTTGCTATGTTATTAAACTCAGTGTCAATCTCAGTTCCCTTCACAACCTTAGCCGCATTGCCAGAAGGGAGTGTATCCTTTGCCGCAAAGTTAGTTGTCTTAGTGTAATCAGACATTATAGTAATCTCCCTAATAGAGCGTGTATATCAAGTTTTTGTATAGAATAAGGTGCGCCATTTATAGTTGACTCAACACCTACAGTTACTACTGTACCGCTTCCTGTACCTGCTACTTCTGGAAGCTGTATGTCATCCCCTGTAGTGTACTCAGCGGTTGTATTGTATTCACTTACATTGTATTCTGCTTGTGTTGTATTGCTTAAACCAGAAGAAAATGATTGTTTTGTATAGTCTGTTGTATAGTCATAACCCCAGTTTAAAACACTCGTAGCTGACAAGTTTCCAATTACTGTTAGCTTAAAGTTTTTTAGAAACTTCAAGTTAGATGGATTGTTAAAGTCCATTGGATTACTAAAGTAACTCATAGTGTAAGAATCAGAACCATCTACATGACCAGTATAGGTTTTAATTCCATCACTCTTACCTATGTATATAGTACCATCAGTCAGCCTAGCTAATGATAGAGGCGTAATGTCTGACCATGTTGTTGCTCTCTGTGAGCCATCGGGTAAAGCAGTACGCATATCAAAGCAGTACGTTGTATTGCTGTCGGGTAGCGTTAGTAAGTAGAATGCTTCCTCTGGGCTGTATAGAGACTTGATAGGGTTAGTCTGTTGGTCAACAAAAGCTAACAAGTCATTGCGCACATTCTTACTAATGTCACGCATAGGCATAGACTTTTCTTGTATAGTCCTGCCAAATGAGCGTACACCATCTTTAGATAAGAACAGTATGTCCGTACCTGTGTTTTGTACTGAGTCACGCGCTATACAACCAACGCCTTCTACAGTGTCTACAAGGGTCATAGAAGCAGGACTAGAAGCATTAGAGTACACCAGTATACAGTTTTTACAAAAGATGATTAGAAAGCCATTGTGAGCCGCTAAAGCCGTTATCTCATCGTGTCCATTAGGAAACACACTAGTTACATCTAATGAACCAGAACTACCACCAGACCACGCGTGTCCGTTTAGTAAGTCAGACCAGTACACAGTATGCTTGTTACCTGTAACGTCAGCAATCCATAGTCTTCCGTATGCGGCTAAAACTTCATTAGCCTGTGGTGATGTACCAGTAGAATGAGAATGGCTTGACATAGCTTCTACTACAAAAGAACCAGATTCATCTGTTGCTAGTAAAGGCTCGTGTCCTATCTGATAGAGATAAACATGGTTGTTTAAGTTGACAACCTTCCAGTTGTTAGCTGTAGGGGTATAACCAGAAGGTGTAACATCAGTTAAAGTAGTTGTGCCTGTGAATATTTTATTGTTACCTGCTGATATAATACGTTTGTCACCACTCTTATCTACATACTCAAATATGGTTTCAATACCACGGCTACTACCTAATACACTAGAGCCATTGGTTGACAACGCTGTATAACCTTTCCTAGCACCTACACGACCAAAGCGGTCAATAACACAGTTGTCAGCTATAGCCGCAAAGGAAGCATCCAGACCTACTGGTGAATCCTGTGTGTTAAGACCTGCAAAGGCAGGGGCTTGGATTGTAATGTTCTGTAATTTCTGAGCCATTAATTATAAGTCCAAATAGTTTCAGAAGGGAATCTTGCGGCATCCAAAGCTATCGCATCAGCTAGTGTAGCATCTGCTAATGCAAACAATTCAGCCGCACTAGTACCGCCTGTCTCTCCACGCTCTCTGGCGGCTAACGCTGTTGCGTACTGCACAACAGGAGAAGAGGGAGCAGATAGTGTAGTACTGTCAGATGTAAAGTCATCTGTTCTCTGTACTAAGTTAAAACGTAAGCTGTATACTGCATCTGGCTTTGGGTACACATCTACAATTAGTTCACCACTAGCGTTTGCTCCGTTCCAAGAATAGTAAAAGGGAGAACCACTTGGGGGTGTCTCAATTAAGTAAGCCTTGTTCATCCAAGAGGAACTAGCCTGTTTCATAAAAGCATCTGATGTGTCGTTAATTACATCTAAAGTTTTAGAACGATAGTTAGTACCAGATAGTGCATAGCTAAATGTATCTGCTACTGTGTCTACAGTCAATGTGTCTCTTAGTGTTGACCAATCCCAAGCATCTTCTACGATACGTTTAGCATCATTAACCAACTCACCTACAAGTTTAGAGTAAGAGTTCTGGTCAACAGTAGTTACTTCGTTTTCCCTTAGTCTGCGTAGTACGCTGTTTACAAGTTGTAAGTAAGTCATTAGAATGAATATGTCCTTGGTTGTTGTCTTGGCATTAAGTCTCTGTCATAAAACTCTTCGTACTCAAAGTATTCTGGTGAAATGCCAATCTCTGTTTCAAATTTAAATAGTTCATCACTGAACAGTTCTTCTACTTGTGTAGGTATATTAGAAACAGGTGGTCTGTATGTACCATCCATGTTTATACCTGCTAACGTAGAAGGGTCTATACCACCTAAAGCATCTAGTAAAGGGTCTTTAAGCGGCTCTAAGATGTCCTCTGCGGTTGACCCTACTTCTCTAACCACATCCTCTATAGGTCTACCTATATCGCTTGCGGCATCTACTATAGGCTGTACAACAGGCTCTAACACTTCTCCTCCTGTTCTTATAATATCTTCTACAGCAGAACCACCTTCTTTAATAACATCTTCTAGTTGTTTTATAGCCTCTGGTGTGTCAATGTCAAGACCTAAAGAAGATAAGTCTATGTTAAATTCTGGTAAGTCTATATCTACATTACTTACAACCTCTTTACCAAAACTACTTACAACAGCTTCACCAAGGTCTTCACCTTCTGCTACTCCTTCTACAGTAGAGTTTACAGCAGACTCAAACTGCTCTGGAGATAACCCTAAACTTGCTCCAGTTACTCCTGCCTCAACTAGTGCATCATTAATGTACTGACCGCCTAGCATACCTACAGCGGCTCTTACAGGGTCATCAGCCGTTGCTACTGTAATTGCGTTACGCACAACAGGAGGCAGTGCGGCTGTAAGTAGTGTGCTTACTAAAGGGTTAGTCAAAGCCCTTTCAATACCAGAAGGGTCTTCAACAAATACTGTGCTGTATGTACCTACGCCACCAAGGTTGACATACTCACCATCACCTCTAGCACCATAGGACTCTGGCGTTCCTATACCAGTGTTTAAGTAAAAAGTTTGACCATTTATCTCTTTAGATAAAGGAACTTCGTTTTCACTTAAGAAGTCCTGTACTACATCAACCCCTGCTCTATCTGAAACAGCCCTTGGCCCTGCAAAACCCATACGAGCAAAATCACTAGGGTCATATTGATTGTAGTTGTATACGTTGTTAGTAGCTTCTTGCTGTGATAAGACTCTATTGTAAAAGTCCATGTAGTTGTTTAAAGCTATATCAGAATCAGTGTATACAGGAGCTTCACCATAGTCTTGCTCTCTAATTGTGGTTTGAAACGCCTTAATACCTGTATCTGGGTCAGTAACTGTGGTGGCTAAATCAAAAGCTGTACCTAAGTCTCCTTCTTCTACTAACCCATTTTCAACAGGCTGTAAACGCTCACCTGCTAATTCTTCCTCAGTCATGGAGAAAGGGTCAGCATCAAACGGACTAGCAAAAGGACTTAAGTCACCAACTTGTATAACCATTATTTTTCTCTCTGTACGCCTTTAGTTTTTTCCATAGTACGCATAGCACCCAAACCTAACATACCCATAAGTACAGGCATCATCTGGCTTAAATCAAGGATTGGAACAACAATCGCAGATGAAGCCATAGCAAGCGCAAAGTTTGCCACTGGGATAACCAAGAAGTTACTCGCCATACCCATGACACATACCCAACCCACAGCAGGTCTCCAACCTGCGACAAATAAACTCTTATGTGCCGCTTCTTGTTTATTAACTTCAATCTGTGCCTTTGCCAACTCTTGTGCGTGTTTTGTAGCCATCGTTGCAATCTCGTGGGCAAGGGCATTCTTTTTGTCTTTATCCTCTATGAATTTATCTAGTAGACCCGACACTGGGGCGATTAATGAAGTTAAGTTTAACATTATTTTTTACCTAATAGTTTCTGAACAGTATCACTTTCGTATATACGCAGTCCAAGCCATATAATCGTCAGCAACGATGCAACAGGTGGTAGCCATGCAACAAGACTTAAAACTCCTGTACTTGCCGCGGCTACATCTACTACCTGTTTAGTCTCTTCTGCAATTCCGTCTAGTTGTGGCACAACAGCCTCCTATTCAAATAGTCGTACAATGGTATAGGTTAAACCTATAATTGACGGCACAGCCACTAATACTACAACTACACCTGTGATTATTTGTGTTACTAACTCTTTATTTTTTATAGCTTTCCGTTGACGATTTACTTCTTCTTGTCTACGTTTACGTTTACAGTCTGCTTGGAACTGTAACCAATCATCATACAGATTAGCCCTACCTGCATATATCATCAACTCTCGTAACTCTTCTTCTTGCTTCTTGAGAGCCTCCAGAGCCATGAATGCTTCCATGTCAGACTTGTTTCCATTCTTCTTAGCTTTCTTAGCTATCTCGCTTTTAGAATCAAAGTATGACGTTGCTTGCTTTGCTACTCTAGTTAAGTCTTGTCCATTAGCTATCGTTTGCTTTATGATAGCAAAAGCAGAGTTAGCAATAGCTAGTTCAGCAAGCATTACCAAGGCACTCCAACAGTCACAGAAGGACTGGCTTGTTCCGAAAGGTTAGCGTCTAGTGAAGCCTCAAGAGTCTCAGTGTCTAAGTCAGCCTGTACCCAAGCAATAACATCTGCTTCTGTGAGGTCAGCATAGGATACATAGCTCTCTGCGCTTGAGTCAGGGGTAAAGCCTACAGTGCCGTAGGATGAAGCTGTGTAGTCACCAGAGGTCTTAGAGACTTGCCAGTGGGCTACAATAACGCCTCCGTCAGTGTTGCTTTCTAGTGTTGATATTGTCCAAGTTACTGACATTGTTTTATTCCTCTAGTTAAATTGCTGAGATGATAAAGGCGAGTAGCTCACTGTAGCGAACACCCATTCTAGTCTTTTCTTCGTTAGTTTCTTCGTCAGACCACGTAGTGCTAATGAACATTGCGTAGTCACCTGCGTCTAAGCCTTCTGCTTCAAAGGCGGCCTGTAGGTCTTGTGCAATGATTCCAAAGTGAATACGTGCTTCATCACCTTTGTCAACTACTTTATCCTTCCAACGGAATTTACGTAATAAACCTTTAGCGGCTACAGCGACACGCTGTTCTGCTTCCGATAGTTCTGCAATGTCCTGCTTCTCGTTGCGGTCAGATGTCTGGATAGTGCCGTTGGTGGCGTAGATGTCGTCAAAACGTGAAGTAGCTATCCCTAAATCAATTACATTGTCCAAATTTGTATCATTAGGAAGACGAGGAAAAATAGAAGCACCGTTAGCTTGATTTCTAAATCTTAATGCAACATCTGTTGTGCCAACGATTACACCTGCGTTGGCACATGAGCTAATAGTCCCTACGTCTGAACCGTTCTTTCGAAAAGCAACTATAACACCGTCAGAAGTTAATCTATTAAGGTACAGAACAGTTCCACCATCTCTAGCTATCGCAGTCGGGCCATTGGGGTCTAGCATTACTCCTGTAGCACCACTTGTTCCCGAACTATAAAGCGTTGTGTTTGTTGTACCCACGAACAGCCTATTATTATGGTCAAGCCTCATTTTTTCAGAGCCATCTATATCAACCCTAAAGAAACTACTAGAAGCATCATTACCTGCATCTACATCAATACTTACTCCAGTGCTTTGCGCTCCTAATATGTCGTGATAAAGACCAGATACATCAGTATCTTCTAATCTAATGGCGGGAACACTATTTTTAAGATGTAATATTCTTGAAGGACTTGTAGTGCCTATGCCCACTTTACCAGAGGAGTCAATACGCATACGCTCTGTTTCAGTACCGCTAGATGCAGTTTTAAACCTCATTGCTGAATCAGCACTGCCTGAACTTCCTGCTGTTAATATAACACCAGTGCCATCAACACCTACTCCTGAATAGATAGTGCCGCCACCATACACTTGTGTAATACTATCTGAAGATGCTCCGTTTACTATGTGTAGTTTAACACTAGGCGAACTAGTCCCTATGCCTAAACTACCAGTTACACTAACACCATTGGAAAGTGTAGATAATTTTGTGAATCCAGAATGCCCAATGTCTATTGCACCATCACTAGTACATCTTATATATTGTTGACCTGTTGCATTCTGTAAAACTAAATCATTACCTCTAATAGCTAAATCACCAGTTCCTACATCAGTTATGAAAGAATTTGAACCATCATGGTAAATCTGTAGGTCATTCCCTGCACCGAAGATAGCCTTATCATTATCACCAAAAGATACGTCTGCTGTAGTCGTTAATCCTGCAAAGCTAGGGCTGTCAGTAGTTGCTACGCCTTGGTTTAGTGCCTTGACAGAAGCAAGAGAAGTACACTCGCTGTCCATCAGCGCACCTGCGGCTGTTACATTGGTTGCATCAGTAACGTCTGCACTTGCTTCGATACCATCTAACTTGCTGTGGTCTGCATCAGTAAACACGTTGGAATCTGAGGCACTTTCAACTAATGCTCTAATTTCAGAGGCTGTTTGGTCTGCTGTAGCACTTGCTTCGATACCATCTAACTTTGTACCATCTGCGGCTACGTCACGACCATCAAACGTACTGTTAGTTGTTATAGCCCCTGTCATAGCACCACCAGACTTAGGTAGTGCGTTGTCGGCTGTAGTGCCTTGGGCGGCTGTGGCGTAAGCAGAAGAGGCTGTAGTAGCCGCTGTGCCTAAACCTAAATTAGTTCTTGCTGTACCTGCATTGTTGAGGTCAGACAAGTTGTTTGTTGCAATTAACGCACCAGACAATGAAGCATAAGCATCTAGCCATGCAGAGCCAGAGTATACTTTCATAGAGTCAGATGTTGTATCAAAGTACAATGCACCAGTAATAAGTGCATCACCATCATTGTCAACAGTAGGTGCAGAGGACTTAGCTCCTAAGTATCTATCGTCAAAGTCATCGTAAGACGATGCGGCACTAGCGGCTGACGTAGAGGCTTCTGATGCCTTGGTAGTCGCTGTGCTTGCAGAGGTAGAGGCTGACGTTGCACTAGAAGCGGCATTAGTCGCACTAGTGGAAGCCTCACCTGCTTTAGTAGTTGCAGTCGTAGCGGAAGTAGCCGCTTCGCTTGCTTTAGTTGTAGCAGTAGTAGCCGATGTAGCGGCATTGGTTTCGCTTGTAGCCGCGTTAGTCGCACTTGTGGCGGCTTCTGATGCCTTAGTTGTAGCTGTAGTAGCGGAATCCGTAGCTGATGTAGCAGAGGTAGCCGCTGATGTTGCAGAAGTAGAAGCGTTAGTAGCGTGTGTAGAAGCAGTGTTAGCGGAAGACTGTGCCGCGTTTGCTTGTGTGGTTGCAGTATCTTTAGAGGTGCTTGCGCTTTGTGCAGAGTTATACGCGCTAGTTGCTGAATCAGCCGCTTCGGTTGCCTTATTCGTGGCTATTACAGCTTGTGCGGTTACTGCATCAACAACACCATCGTCTGTTGAATTACCAGTGCCGCCTATGCCTCTAAATATACCCATGAAGATTCCTTGAATAAGGTTGTAAAAGGAAAAGGGGACTCCCTAAGAAGCCCCCGATTGGTTAGCTATTAACCATTAACCATTAGGTTAAATGCGGCATCTGGTCGCAGAACAGCAGTACCATACAAAGTGTCAGCAGTGTATAGAGTAGCAAGGAAGTCTTGCTTGTACTGAGTCTGAGAACGAACACCTAGTTGCTCTGCAAGAACCATAGCATCTTTATGGAACAACATAGCTTGTTTAACATCACCACCTGCGCTGTTGTCAGCCGCGGCTTCAATTACAGGACAGTTAGAGGAAACAAAAATGTCAATGCCATAGATGTTACCAATTTGTCCGTTGTTGACTACGCGCCCATCAACGAAGTCGCTAGAAGAGTAGCGAGTTAGACCCATGATTTCGTTACGAATAGAAGGAGGTACTACGAGGCAACGATTGTCCATAGGAACATCGGCATCATCCATCTTCTGAATTAAATCACGGAAACCTTCATCAGTGAATACATCAGCCGCGGCAACAGTATCAGCGGCATAAGCAGATAGACCGCTAGAGGCATCAATGTACCAAGAGCCAGTACCAACGTAGTCACCACCGTTGTCACCGAAAGACTTACCTAGTTCAAACAAGCTAGAATCTACTTGCTTGGCTAGAGCGTAACCTGCATCACCAGTGTAGAACTGACGTAGAGAAGCAAGTGCTTGAGTTTCAGTGATGTCTTCAATCAGACGAGAGTATTCAAAGTGCTTGTTGATAGTGACCTGTACTTCACTCTCAGTAGCGTTCTGAACAGTAACAGCAGTGTTCTCTGCTTTAGCATGTGCATCACCACGAACAGGCTTAGGAATGTGAAGAGTATCACCTTTCTTACCAGTCATGGAAATTTTCTTGACTAGGTTAGCTAGTACAAGACTTTTTTGATATGCGGCAATTACTTCATCACTCCAAATTTCGGGGATAAAAGTAGCCGCGCTAGTGTTGTCTACAAAACCACCTGTAGCAGGGTAAGTTGAATCAGTCATTTTTTAATTCTCC